>VFQP010000103.1_pt1 | contig 244647 bp, 422 predicted proteins | sample 3512351 | NCBI WGS metagenome assembly VFQP01 (sample SAMN10412372, study PRJNA504923) | tailings metagenome | isolation source: Relicate 1 Philex TSF1 revegetated site | place: Philippines: Tuba, Benguet | collected 2017-08-29 | reverse complement strand
ACACACACACACACACACACACACACACACACACACACACACACACACACACACATCTCCCCCCCCCCCTCACCCGCCCCTTAGGTCATCAGTCGCAGCGGTGATGAGTGTGTGGTGGCCCTCACAGACCAGTGGTACCTCGTGTATGGGGAAGAGGAATGGGCTGCACTCACAGGAAAAGCATTGGCAGCAATGAACACCTACTCGCAAGACGTGCAGAATGCATTTGAGATTACATTGGGGTGGTTGAAGCAGTGGGCATGTAGTCGGTCGTTTGGGTTGGGAACACGGTGTGTGGTGTGGTGTGGGCGTGGTGGGGGGTGTATGTGGGGGGTGTTGTGCACATTGACCATCAGTGACAATGTCTGTTGTACTAAAGTAATGGTATCCCATACATGTTGTGCTATACATGCTCTCCTATACATGTTTTGCTATCAACATGGCCATGTTTGACTTTATAACACCACTCTACCCCCATCTCCACCCACCCACCCCCACCCCCACCCCCACACCCCAACACAGGCTCCCATGGGACCCTGAGTACCTCATTGAGTCACTGTCAGACTCGACTATATACATGGCATACTACACTGTAGCACATGTGCTGCAACATGGGGATATGTATGGACGAGCAGCAGCACCTGTGGTAAAGGCAGAGGACATGACTGATGAGGTGGGTTTCATTCAAGGGGGGGGGGGGTGATGGGGGGGGGGAGCGTGTGTGTAATTGGGGGGGGGGGTATGTTTGGCGTTTGTTTGTATGTGTACGCGTGTGAAGATACATGTGTGTGTATGTATGTGAATGTGAATATGTATGTGAATGTGAAAACATAATTGTGTGTATCTCTGCATGAGGACAATCATATGTACAACATGTACATGCTCATTCACACACACATCCCCCCCCCGCCCCCCCCCAAACAAAGGTATGGGATCACCTCTTCCTCGACGCCCCCCCCCCCTCCAACTGCCCCATCTCCCCCGACCTCCTCACCACCATGCGTCAAGAGTTCAATTTCTGGTACCCCTTTGACCTCCGTGTGTCAGGCAAAGACCTCATTCAAAATCACCTCACATTTTGTCTCTACAACCACACCACCATGTGGCCGGAGGCAAAGTGGCCCCTGAGCATGCGTTGTAATGGCCATTTGATGCTGAATAGTGAAAAAATGTCCAAGTCGACTGGGAATTTCAAGACACTGGCACAGGCTATTCAGGAGTATGGTGCTGATGCCATGCGAGTATGTGGGGGGGATTTGGATTTTTGTTTGTGTGAGAGTGTGTATGTTTGAGAGACAGAAAGAGAGTGTGCGTGTGAGTGTATGTTTGAGACACTGTGTGTGTGTGTGTGTGTGTGTGTGTGTGTGTGTAAGAGAGAGAGAGAGCATTTGTGTGCAACAGACGAATCATACCAGAACACAACCCACTTTCCCACCCCCTCCATACACATACAACCCCCCACCCTCACCCCCCCACCCCACCCCCACCCCCCCACACAGGCAGCACTGGCAGATGCAGGAGACACTTTAGAAGACGCCAATTTCGAGGAGAAAACAGCAGACAGTGCAATCCTGCGCCTCACAAAGGAACTGGCATGGATTGAAGAGACACAAGCAGCAGAGGGGATGCGTGATGAACCACCCAGCACGTTTTTGGATCGTGTTTTTGAAAATGCAATACACACAGCGGTGCATGAGACGAAAAAGGCGTATGATAGTATGATGTTTCGGTATGATGTATGGGTGGTGGTGGTAAGCAAGGGGGGGGGGGGGGCTGGGTGGTATGTATGCATTCCCACCACAACATACACACACATACACTCACATATAGTCAACACCCACCCACCCACACACACACGCACAGAGAGGCACTCAAGTTGGGTTGGTATGACCTACAAAGTGCACGTGACACCTACCGATACGCAGTGGGTGAGGAAGGAATGAACAAACGTTTACTGCTTCGTTACATTGAAGTATCCACCCTGCTGTTGGCCCCCATCTGCCCTCACACTATGGAGCACACATGGAAGGTGTTGTTGAAAAGAGAGGGGAGTGTGCTCAAGGCAGGGTGGCCCCAGGCACCCCCACCTGATGCTGCCCTCACACAAGCAGCAGGTGTGTGTTTTTTGTGAGGGTGATGAGTGTGGGTGTGGGATTGTGGTTGTAGGATCGTGGGTGTTTGAGTGTTTAGGGTTTAAGGTGTATGGATGTGTGCATGGTGGTGTGTATGGTGGTGTGCGTGGTGGTGGGTGATGGGCAGCACAAGACATGATGTGTGGTGTTGATGTGCCTCTGTACACACCCACAAGCTCAAGCACAAAAAAAAAAAAAAAAACATCATCACACCCTCCGCAATACACACCAAAACACACACTCCAAAACACACACCAAAACACACTCCAAACACACACCAAAACGCACAGCGTACATGGAGGAAATTATTTTCACTATTCGTGCATTAAAGATGAAATCAGAAAACCCCAAGCCACGCAAGGGTCAACAGCCGGTCAAACACAAGGTGAATAGTGTTTTCTCTGTGTTGATTGACCATGCATCATGCACATGCATGACACACACATGCATGGCACACACATGCATGACACACACATGCATGGCACACACGTGCATGACACACACATGCATGACACACAAGGCCACCCCCCACTTGCCCTTGTACACCCCTTGCATAACAAACCCACTACACGCCACTACCATATCCATATAAACCAACACCACACCAACACCACATGAAAACCAGGTGGTCAACACAATTGTGGTTGTAGCATCATCCTTTACTGGTTGGCATGCGGCTGCGTTGGCGTATCTGCGGTCAAAGTTTGACCCAACCACATGCACATTTGCATCAGACACCATGGCAAGCTTTCCAGCACACTTGAAGGTGGGTTGTGATTTTTTGCAGGCTGTGTGTGTGTGTGTTGTTGTTGTTCTGTGTTGTTGTTCAGAAAGTGTTGTTGGTGTTTGTGGGTTGTTGATAAAGTAGGTTGTGTTTTTTGCAGCATGTGTGTGTACGTGGTTGATTCAAAAGACAGGTTCATAGACCAATCTTTGTTTGTTTTGGTACGCCACCCTCTCTTTCACCCACACACCACAATCCCCCCCCCCTCCTTTCACACAGAAAACAGAGGCATGCAGCAGTATGTCTGACAAGGACATCAAATCTGTTGTGTTTCCATTTGCCCGACCAAAGATGGACAAGGCAACACAATTTGGAGCAGTGGTATGGGTTTGTTGTTGTTAAAGTAGATGGTTGTGATTAGATGCGTGTTGTTGTGAGTATGGAATGCATGCTTGCTGTTTTGTGTGCTATTTTACCTCAGGTCAATTACTATTCTGTGTGCTATGTTGTTTCTGGGCTATTCCTCCCAACCAGCTCATTGGGTCCTCTCTCCCTGTCACCAAAAGTACCCCTTTTTCACACCCACCCACATCCTCCCCTTTTTCCACACCCACCCACATCCTCCCCCATACACCCCCACCCAAAACAGGTCCTGCAAGACATGCTCCCCTTTGACGAAGCACAACTCCTCAAAGACAACCTCCCCTACTTGCAACGTGCACTGGAACTCGACACACCACTTGATATTCGGTCCCTGCATGACCAGGGGGCGCTTCCAGAAGCTGCTGCGAAAAAAGCAAATTCTGCGGTGCCGGGGTCCCCTGCAGTTGCTGTGGAGACGGAGCCCCTTGCGTAAGAGAAACCACACTGGGGGGAGAGAGAGGAGAAAATTTGGGACGAGTGGAGGTTGCTAAGCTGTGGACGGTGCTGTGTAGCACTGCTGTTTTTCTCGTTTTACAAACGTGCACTACGGAGATGAGGTGAAAACACAGCACACGCAGCACACACACAACCCCTCGTGTAAAAAACACACAGTATCAATCACTGTCGCTTGCCACGTGCATTTGCCAGTGGCACCACACGGTCAAACTCTTGGTCAAAATCATCAGGAACTTGTGGACGAACAACAGGCACGCCATCAGGGCGGGCCCCCTGCTCTGGGGTCCCCTCCCAACCCATCGTATCAGCAACATGGGCATCGCGCACACTCTCACCCCCAGCACCGCCCCTTGCAGTACCAGCACTATTAGCACCATTGGCAGTGGGGAAAAACTCTGCAGTCAATTGAATCCCATCCGCATTGCCCATGGCACTCCTACGACGTGACCATTGCTCACCACCTTGTCCCTCCTCCTCTTCCTCATCAAGGCTCTCCACAGTACGCAGTGCATTGCGTCGTGTCTTAGTGGATGAGCGTTGGCGGAATGTGTTGAACCAGGCTGTGATTGTTTCCTGCAGTGTCTTGGAGCGTTCCACTTCGTCAGGGTCCCGCAGGAGCTGATTGGGCAACACCACCTGCGAGAAGGAGAGAGGAGGGGGTTTTGTGAGGGTGTATGGGTGGGTGGGTGGGATGGAGAGCGGGTGGACATCATAGGTAAACAAATACTATGATCATGTTAACAGAGCACACACACACACGTTGAAAATACAAATTCACACATACACACACAATCACACACATAATCACACAATCACACACCTCTACTTGTGCTTGTAGGTTGCGGTTGCGTAATTCCCGAGCATTAAAATACAACCCCAAGTCTTCTTCCATTGCTGCCCATGCCTGTGAGAGTGTAGGTGTAGGTGTGGGTGTGGGTGTGTTTGTAGGTGTGTGTATGCAATAGTGTGAATAGCAATAGTGCTAGCATGGGTGGTCAAACTGAGAATGGGTGGTCAAACTGAGGAAAGCATGGTACACATCCTCCCCCCTGCATCCATCCCTCCACACAACTCCAAAAATCACCCCCAAAACACCAAAAATCACCCCCCACACACCACACCCCACACCCACCACCCCACACCAACCCCCCACACCACCCCCACTCACCATCCATGAAGGTGAGTTTTTAGGATCAGCACGCACAGCACATTTAAACAACGCTCGTGCTGACTCATAATCCCCAGCAGCACGCTCCAACACTGCCCAGGCCTGAAACACCAGTGCCACACTAGGACTATCAGGATCTGCCCATATACCCCGCTGGAAGAGCTCACGGGCCTTGCTGAGGTTGCCCTGACGAAATTCCATAACACCCCAAGCCTGTGGGGGCGGGGGGGGGGTATCATGATGAAGAGGGTGTGCATGTAGACAGGGTGTGTATGTACAGGGTGTGTATGGAGTGTGTGTGTGTGTACAGGGTGCATGTAAATACAGGATGTATGCAGCGAGAGTGTGTGTATAGTGTGTGCATGTACTGGGTGTGTGTACACAATGTGTATATCATCCATGGTCGATGTACACATAATGGCCAACATATACAAAGTCTCAACTCCCCAACACACACCTCTTCCACCTCACACATACACCCCCCCCATACACCCCCCACCCCCCACCCCACCCCTAACCTCACGTACCTGCCACACATACAAATGGCTCGCATCAATCTCCACTGCCTTTTCAAACAGCACCCGTGCCTCCTCCACCTTGCCCTCCTGTCCCTCGAGCATACCCCATGCCTGGAGGATGGCTGGATCTGTGCGGTTGAGATCATGACCACGTTGCAGGAGCTTGCGGGCGTTGCTGATGTTGCCGAGTCGCTGCTCCCACAGGGCCCACGAGAGGTATATGTAGCGGGACCTGGGGGGGGGAAATGAGAGGGGGAATTGGTAAACAGGTATTTGGTTGTAATGCTGTAATGGAGATAGCATAGAATTGTTAAAGATGGAAGCAGTATAGAGTTGTTTGGAGGTATGTGGTTGTATGCCAACACGTTTCACTGTTTCTTTATCTGTTCTTTTTTTATGTTCTTTATGTTGTTTTTATAGACAACCACCAATAGTACATACATATCATACATACAACACCCACACCCACCCACCCACCCACACCCACACCTAGGTGACACCTCGAGCCCCTTGCGAAACAATTTGCGCACCAGTGAGGGGTCCCCCTGTTCAGCCTCTAGGAGGGCCCATGCCTGCCACATTGCGTGACTAGCACCACCCTGTAGTAGTACATTTGTGTGTGTGTGTGTGTTGTGTATTTGTGCTGTGTTTATGTATGTATGTATGTATATATGTAAGTATGTGTGTGTTGACCATCGATACGTGTGTGTATGGTGCAGCATGTGTGCACACTCACACCCTCATGCACACCCACAGCCACATGCCCACTTCCACCCACCCCACCCACGAACACCACCACTCCCAACACACCATGGGTGTACTCGTCCCAGCCTTAAACCACTTGCGAGCCTCATCAGGGCGTTTCAAATTCACTGCCAACACAGCCAGGCTCTGATATAAGTAGGGGTTGGGTTTATTTCGAGTCTTTTGCACACCCTTGAGCCACAGGTCCCGGGCCCGCAGAAAATTCCCCTGTCGCTTCTCCAACAGGCCCCAGCCATGCCATGCAGCAGCGTGGGTATCGTCTGCCACAGTTGCAGCATCGAACATCTGCGTGTGTGTGGGATGTGGGTGAATGGGTGGGTGGGGGTGGGTGGTGGAGTGTGGAGAGGGTGTGGGGGAGGGTGGGTATGGGTGGTGGGCGGGTGTGGATGTGGGTGTGGGGGGGAGAGGGTGAAGGATGATATGTATGGTGCGTGATGTATACCGAAGGGTATGTGTGAGAGATTGAAAGGAGCATGTGTGTACATGTGTGTGCAATGAGGGATGTGTACATGTGTGTATAAAGAAAGATGACGTGTGTAAGAAAACACCACACCCATATGAAAACACCACCCCCATCATATTTACCTTGCGTGCTTTTGTAACATTGCCACGCTTGGTTTCCAAGTTGGCCCATGATGTCCATATAAATGCATTGGCACCTCCTGTGTATTGTGTGTCGGTATGTGGTATCCATCGCATGTATGCTGATGTACAACAGATCCACCAAAATGTCTACTGCCGACAATACTGCCACGTGACACACTGTCACATAAAAAAAATGGTGTCCACCCCGTACAAAACATGGAAAAACACTACACCCTACAAGCATCATCACGTACGTGTTGCAGTGCACCCACGATCAAACACAGCCTCTGCTTCATCATAGCGCCGCTGCTGTACGTACAAACGCCCCAGACTGACATACGAGCGCCCATCGGTGGGATCCATTGCCATACACCTCAACAGGGTTGCCTCTGTTTCCTCAAGCATGACTTTTTTCTTTTGACCATTGACTTGTCGATACGCCTGCTGCCGTAGTGACCGTGCCTTAAACTGTGTATAAACAAGGCGTTATTGTGAAGAGGGTGTCGTTGTGAAGAGGGTGTTGTCTGAAATACATGTGCGTTTTTGACATCTGTGTTTGTGTACAACACACTTGTCTACACAAAGCAACTGCATACCAGTGCGAGGTCCAAGTTGATCTTGAGGGGTTTAGTGCGCTCCACACCCTGCTGTGGTATCGTTGTGCCCTCTGCAGAGGTGCTGGCTTGTGTGCTCTGTTGGGCACGATCGTTCCACGCGTCTGCCTCCTCAAACGCTAAAGAGACACTTGAGGCAGCCACTCGAAAGGTGTTTTGGCGTGCCAGTGATGGCATGGGCCCTTCTGCACTGCCATCCCTCACACGGCATCCGACGTTGCGTTGCACACTGGAGCTCCCCAGCAGCCCCGCCGAGGGTTGTGCAAGGCTGCTTGTGCGTGGGGATGGACCAAAACAATGAGGGTGCATCGTGGAAGCACACGCACGAGCTACGGGGTTTGATTGGGGGTGAATACTACCCGCAGGTGATTGTTGTGGGTATCGCTGGCGGGTGATGTGCGATCAAGTGCTGGTTATTGGGCAGAGTTGAGGGTGTATTCTACGCATGCACCTGGAAAACAGTGTGTTTTGCGTGCGGGTGGGACAACACGGACTGTGATTACACTCTATTGCATGCACTATGTAGGACACAAGGCTCACAAGGTGCACAAAAATGTGGTTGAGCAACATACAAAAAAGATAGCATACTCATCGACGCAACCGTCGTGTTGGGGCTTCTGCTGTGGAAGGCGTGGGTGCTGTGCTGCTGCCATACGTACCCGTAGCAGGTTGCAACGATGTCTCAAGCTGTTGAGTGGGGGTGCATGAAGTGGTGAGTCTGCAAGCATGCATAGTGTGTTCCAACACAACACAGTATTCCACAACACGGTCTCAACACACACCTGTGCAAACTCGTGGAAACGCTGCAATGCTATTTGGAAAAACGGCCTGATCGTGTTGAGCTCCATCACAGACAAGTTGTTGAGCTTGACCGTCACCGGCCCCATCAGTTCTGACATGCCAAGCTCCAACTTGTGCATACGTCGCTTGATGATGCTATCCACCAACTCCTTGGTCTATGGTTATGTCGGGAATATTGTATACATATAGTGTATGGAGAGAGAAAACCCTATACATGGAGGCCCCATGTAATGGACCACACACCTTGCGCATGTCGTCCTTGAATGTGCTTTTCGAGTGTCGAAATAGGATTTGTGAAATCTCAATATAGTGTGATGGCAGTGGTTGGAATTCTGTGCCGTCTGACTTTTCCTTTTCAAACATTTCTGTGTGTGGAATGGGTCGGATGTGCGACACACCACTGGCAGATGGGGCAACACGCCGTACCTTCCAACACGTCCACCTCGAGCCACATGGGCTTGAGTATCTCGCATCTGTTGCGGCGTTTGAGGGCAATGGCAAGCCACAGGGGGACGTCCGTGGCTGTGTTGGGACGAAAGGGACCGTAGCGGATGCCCTGTGGTGTAGATGGGAACAAGATGGTGGTGGTGATGCATCCAACTCATGCATCATTTGTGCATTGTACCTCTAGTCCCTGCAAGCATCCGTTGCTTGTATCAAATGAAAAGTTTGGGACGATGGTGACAAGCTCATCCTCTGCAAAAAACTCAATCTGAGGCACAAGGGGGTTTGCGTTGCGGGGGAGCTATTGAAAACTGTCTCATGAAATAACACACACCTCTGCGGGCGTAAAGATCCTGTCCTTTTCCTGAAACACGGGCATCTTGATTGAATGGAATGGGGATGATGATTGGGGGTTTCACATATTGCTGTGCATGTATCCTTCAAAAAAACTCTCTATATGTTACACAGCTGCGGAGCAATTGTGTGACTTGTAAAAAACCGCCACACCCAAATATATATCATCCCAAACACATCCCCCGCATCCTTGAAGATGTACGCAGCAAATGCGCCGCACACACATCCTCCACACACATCCAGACAGGATCCACATGCCGGCTGTGCGCAGCCATGAAATGAAACACACATGCATACAAAAAAAACTCACTGGTGCCAAAGTATCTGCACCACACATATCCTAACAAAACAGCGCACCCGGACCCACCATGGAATGCATGCTTTTCCATGCATTCTCCAACATCATTGTGCTCTTCAAAAGAGCAAAACACATGGTTTTTCACAAAAACACACATTTGGGTTTGTAACACCCATCGCAATCCTCCCATCTCTCTAATTGGTCCTGTATCGAATGTAGTTGGCCAATGCAACCAATGGTGCTGCGAGTTCCTTGTCATATGGCTCCAGTGCTTTTTTTGCGTCAGCAATCAACTTGTCAGCCACAGCCTTGGACTCCTCCAGTCCCAGCAATGCAGGGTAGGTGGTCTTTTCACTCAACAAGTCCTTCCCCGCAGTCTTCCCAAGCTCCTCTGTTGTCTGTGTAATATCCAAAATATCATCCACCACCTGAAACGCCAAGCCAATGTTGGTAGCATAGCTACGCAGGTTTTCCACCTCGTCGTCGCTGGCACCCCCACACAGGGCCCCGCACACCACCGACGCCTCCAACAGCGCGGCTGTCTTGTGCTTGTGGATGTACTGCAAGGTGTCCAGGGTGGCCTTTTCACCTGCACCCTCACATTCAATGTCCACCACCTGCCCAGCCACAAGGCCCAGGGAACCCACTGCACGACCAGTCTCTGTGATGATCTGTTGTGAGGTTGGGGGGTGGACAAGCAATGACATGCAGGTAGGTATGACATACAGGAATGTGCACATCGGGTGTGTATGCAATGCTCAAATTTTCAAAAACAAACCACAACATACCCGAACGATGCGGTCGGCAGCCACACCCTCTGTCTCACGTGCAATGTGCTCAAATGCAAGTGACAACAATGCGTCACCAGCCAAGATGGCAAATGCATCGCCATACACCTTGTGGTTGGTGGGGCGCCCACGTCGGAAGTCATCATTGTCCATGGATGGGAGGTCGTCATGGATGAGCGACATGGTGTGGATCATCTCCATGGCACATGCTGTGGGCAATGCAGTTGCAATGTTGCCGCCCACAAGCTCGCAGGCTGCCAGCGTCAACATGGGGCGCACACGCTTGCCACCCGCAAGCAACGAGTACCTGAGGTATGGTGAGGTGTGGTGCACAATCAACCAAATTGATCCCATTAGGTTATCCAACCACAATCCACCGCCACCCAGTCCATACCGCATGGACTCGTGGATGGTCTCAGGCTTTTGCAAGGGCACAGCCAGGTCCAGTGCCTCGTTGACAATGAGCGCCTTTTCTGCCACATACTTGTCAAAATCAAACGCTGGCTTGGGTGCTACATTGACAGCAACCTCTGTGATGGTCTCTGCTGCAGCACGGGGCACCTGTGTGAGTATACGAGGGTGGGTGTCGAGAGCGTTGGCTGCCACATGCATGCGGTGCCATCCCAAACAATACCCAATCACACCTGACTGGGCTGGTTGCGTGCTGCTGCTGCAACGTATCGAGGTCGTGCGCACGAGGGAGAAATCACGAGCGGCACAAGTCCTGTGGACGAGCTGCACCAGCGATGGAGGCAGGAGGAGAAGTGAAGAGGGGCGCTGTACATTGCAGATGGTTGATGAAACAACGAGTAAACACAATGGCGTACCACGCTGGATGTACATGCACACCGCGAGGGGCGAGGACGGTCATACTGTTCGCTGCCTTATCGATGCACACGCGAGCAAACAACAGCGAAAATGGCCGCTGCGATGAAATGCAAAGGGCTAGCAAAATAGAGGTCTTGTTGTTACTCTGCAAAACAAACGCGATTTTATTTTTGTGGGTCGTGCACAAAACAGGAGGCGATCAGTCTTGGTGGGCCTCTTGGCCACACCAAACAACATCCTCCTCGTGTGCACAACACCACAAGGGTTTCAAAACACAGGTTCAAAAACACATACATACACTACATGCCTGTGGGAAACGTTTACAACCCAGTAGCAAACTTGCGTCACCGGGACTCACGGGGTGACAGGTGGGCTACGAGACAGGTTGGGGACAACAGCAGGTGCCAACGCACAAGCACACTGCAAGGGGGGTCTTGGAATCACTGCCAACATGATAGGGGTCGTCTCAACCGTATCCTCACGACAACGAGTTTGACCAAGCGTCTGCGTCACTTGATGGTGTATGCAACAGGGGGTTTTCATGTGGAACACAAACAACAGGTGGGAAGAAATGGGAACACAACCACAATGCATGCCCACACAAAACATGCTCACACACTAGGAATTCAAAAATTCCCAACAACATTCAAACACTAGTAGTCAACACACATGGGTAGTAGTCAACACACATGGGTCTTGCATAATATTAGTTTATTATTATTCATGCGCATTGTTATTCATGCTCATTATTGTTGTGGTTTTTGTTGTTGTGGCTATTATTGTTGTCATGATGATGATTGTGAGGTGTGCGTGCGGGGTGTGAGGTGGGATGAATGGGATGCATGAAGGCACACACAGGGAAACAAATACACACAGGGACACACACAAGGAAGGACATACGTGGGGAAAGGCATACATATTACTTGCACCCACACGACAACAGTAACGCGACACAGTCTACAAGCTGGGTGTCAGGAGATGCAAGGGGAGGAAACAACAAGGGGACAAGGAAATACTTGGGGAGACTACATACGTCATCAGAGGTTGACGGGGCTTGAAGGAGGGCTGTATGGTACCAGTGGTGCTGCCAGTGCACCCACAGAGGTGAGCCATGCCACCAGTGATGCTGTACTAATCTGCAATGTGCGCTCACCATGAGATTCTATGGTCCCTGTTGACACAGGGAGGGGGGGGCACACAAGGTCATGGTTGCTACCCAGGAGCAGCATCTGTTGTTGGAGGGTTGGTGGTGTTGGAGGGTTGGTGTAGGGTTGGTGGTGTTGGAGGGGAGGCAATACATGGAATGACAATACATGTGTCATATTGACTACTATACATTTGTCACATTAATGACTACACATGTGTCACATAAATAATTACAAACATATCATACCACAAGTGGGCGGGGTCCCTCCTCAAGCAGCTGTGCCACCAACTGCTGCAGGGCTTGTGCTGATGTCATGTGATCACCCTCATTATCATACACTGTGTGTGTGAGAGGTGTAATTGTGGTGCATGATTGTTGAGTGTGACTGTTTGTGGTGTGTGTGTGTGTGTGTGTGTGTATGAGAGAGAGAGAGAGGGAGGGATAGACACAGGATGCATGTGCACCACTACTGGTACCCACAAACAAACCACGGCTCTCATAAGCACCCAGTCTTGCACACATGCTCTCACATAGACAATCATCACACTCTTTCTATTGCACAGCATTGCACAACATTGTACAGCATTGTACACAGCATCACACATACAGCATCACACATACAGCATCACACATACAGCATCACACATACGTATGACAATGGAGAGTGTGTCTACTTCAACACGTTTTCCTGCTTGCAATGCATGACTGAGACGCAGCAGCCATGCAAACACTGCTGCCAATCCACACATGACATGATTTTGCACTGGGGTAATACTGTGTGTGATTGTGTGTGGTGTTGTGTGTGGTGTCATGTGTGTGAGTGTGTCTTCCTATGTATTATCATGCACTTCCCCCCCATCCATCTCCCCCCCAAACACACATACCCTCAACATCCATACCCCCAACACACATACCCCCAAAGACACATACCCCCAACACACATACCGAAGGGTCCCCCCCTGCTCAGCAGTCACCACAGGCACATCCACCGGCAGCACATACCACCCCAACACACCCATATCATGACCATGACTACACGTCTGCACCGCCACCGCCACCAACTGCGCCTCCATCAACGCTCCCACCAACTGCCATGCAAACGCACTGCTATGTGCATGGGGCACCACCCCGGCCTCTGCCACCCACTGCATGACAGCCACACATGCGTCGGTGCTGCCCAGGGCCACCAGCTCTGCGACTGCATAGTGCAAGAGCACCGAGGGAGGAAATCGGGGTGCGGCGGCTGCTGCAGCGGTGGTGGATGTGGCTGCGGCTGTGAGGGCCGACCAGACCTCGGAGGAGGTCCCGGGGGGGCCCAGGGCGGCACTGACTACGAGGATCTGGGCTGCGAGGGAGGGTTGGACACTGCCGGCCGTGTTTTCTTTGAGTGCCTGTTGTTGGTTGGGGGGGGAGGTGTTTACCACCAGATGTCTGCATGTGTGTGGGTGTGTATGTGTGTGGGTGTATACAAAACAATGTACTTGTGCAGTATGACATTCTCTTTGCATGCCAAGTACGTACGCTCCACATACACACACTCTTTCTTCCTCCCTACCCCACCCACCCCCATACCGTCAGCAGTGTGTTTGTTGCTTCATGCACATGCCCCAGTCGGCAATACGCCACCACCACACTCGGTACTGCGGACTCCACCAGCACCACCCTCTGATGCTGTCGCATGCGGTCCACATCAACCACCCGTTGCCATTGCTGGGCCTGGGCAAACAAACGTAGGGCAGCAGCATGGGGTGCTGGGTCTGTGACGTCCACATCACCTCGACTGCTGGTTCGCTGGTAGCATTGAAAGAGCTCTGTGCCCTTGGAGGCAAGCAGGATGCGATCTGATTGGTTGTCGGCAAACCCTGTGCTTGGGGGGTTTTTGGTGTGTGGTGTGGGGGGCTTTTTTGTGAGTGGGAATGGGTGTGACGAGTTACCATGCACACAGGTTTTTCTCAAAACAAAAAGTGCAGGTGTATGTTGTTGCTGTTGTACACCATCCCAACACATCTACACACCCCACCACCACGCCCACACACCCCACCCCACGCAAAAACACGCACCAGCCATTGCACGTCGCAGCGAATCGAGCACCATTGCAAAAGACGAAGCAGACGGCACAGCCCCATTGATCCCACCCCCATTACACAGTCGCTCCAGCGTGTTGAGGGCATCCAACCAGTGTCCACTGCCCACACACGAAGCCACCAACGTATGGTAAGTTTCGCTGTTGGGTTGCAATCCCATGGTGGACATGGCAGAAAAGAGGGTGGTGACACGATCATGGAGCCCTGCACGTGCGTATGCGGCAAGCATGGCGTTGACGGTGCTGCCCATGGGCTTGATGCGGGCGGTGGGGGTGGTGAGGGTGCGAAGGAGTTGTTCGGCTTCATTGATTTCATCCTGGTGGGGGGTGTGAGGTGCGTGGGTGTGTATGAGTGGGTGTGTATGAGTGGGCGTGTATGAGTGGGTGTGTATGAGTGGGGAAACCAAAGATGGTGTTGGAGGGTGACATTGCATGTAGACCAGCCACATATCATACACATCACACACACCACATCATCACACACACCACATCATCACACACATCGCATCATCATACACATCTCATCACCACATCATCACACACATCACATCCAAACCCCCCACCCCCCAGTAAAAGAAACCCCCTCCCTACCAGCTTTGCAAGCCCAGTGATGTAGGTGTTGATGCAGCTGCTATTCACCTCCAGCCCACTTGTTACAAGGGTGCGCCAGGTGTCATGCAGTACACCAAGGTCACCTGCATCGGCAGCAGCTGCGAGCATGATGCCATAGGTGGTGATGGAGGGGTCGATGCCACGTGCACAGAGATCCTGTGTAGGGGTGGGCGTGCGGGGTGGGTGTGCGGGGTGGGTGTGCGGGGTGGGGTTGAGGGGTGGGGGTGGGGGTGGGCGAAGGCGTGAGAGAGTATGTACGAGTGAGAGGGAGGGGGTGTTCATGTTGGAGTTGGTGTTGATGAGTGAACCTAGTTGGCAACACAAACACACAGGTGCATACATGTACACATGCTGCAAGACACCCACACACCCACACTCCACAAGACACCCACGCAATCCACAAGACACACCCACCTTGAACAGGCGTACAGCAAAATCCAGTTGATGCGCATTCCCGAGTGCTTTGAGGACTGAATTGTAGGTGACCACATCTGGCTGCACATCCTCACCTCCTTCCCACATGATCTCCAACAGTGCCAGTGACTGTGTGTGTTGGGTGTGAGGGTGTTGTGTGTGTGTGTGTGTGAGGGTGTGGGTGAGGAAGCGTGCATGTATAAGTGGGTACAAATCAAGTGCATGACTGAAATATACATGAACAACAGTCGTTACAACACCTCTTCCCTGCACATCTGCACTCCCGCACACCACAAGACATCCCCACAAAACATTCCTCTTCTCAATACCTCCCCCCATAAAAAATCACTCCCCACACACCTTGGCCCACTGCACAGGGCGTGCACGTGCATATGCTGCCAACAAGGCATTGACACATACACGATTGGGTGCAACACGGGTGGCGCAGCGAAAGCGGATGTTCTTCACATGCTTCATGAGTGCAGTGGCATGAGGGGCTCCATCATCACCCTGGGTTGACTCTGTGAGTGATTGTGATTATGTGTGGGGGTACATATATATATATATATATATATATATATATATATAGAGAGAGAGAGAGAGAGAGAGAGAGAGAGAGAGAGAGAGAATGCACGTGTGTGTGTGTGTGTGCGCGCATGTAGGATGAGCATGGTGTGTTAAGGTTGTTGAGGTTGTCGCGCATATGTTTTGCACATACACATGCCCCCCTCACCATCCACATGCACCCCTCACAACACCCCACAAACCATGCTGACCACGTGCAGCATCAAAGGCAAGCAACAGCGCCACAGCCTTGGAGGCAAACCCACTACTCGCAGCAGAGGGGCGATTGCCCAAGCGTGCCAGCACATCCAACGGCAGGGGCTGCGGGGGGCCCACAGGGGCCCCCATACGCGCAGTCAACAACGACGGCACGTCTGACACAGATCGGTACAACCCAGGACGCACGTGGTCGGTGCCCCCGCTCGCCACCAAGTTGGAGAGGGCCCCCTTTGTGTGGAGGGGCCCTGTGCCGACGAGCCAATCTGCGCCCGGGGTGAGCGGCAGGGGGGTGGGGCGCTCGGGCGACTCTGCGACAGAGGAGAAGGAGGTGGCTGATCCAATAGAACGTGCACGACGCCAGCGCTGCAGGTTGGCACCGGGGCTCGCGGTGGGGGAGATGCCGGGAGAGGGGGTGGCGAGGTGGGAGGGTGGGGGGGACCGGGGGGCCCGACGGGTGTCGGTTCCAACCAGGTCATGCAGCACACTGCCCAGAACACCAGCCTCGTCTTGCAGGGTTGTTGTGTTGGTGGGCGTGGGGGTGGTGTCCATGGGTGGGGTTGTGATGTGTGAAACGACACCCTTTGTGTGGATGTGTGTGTGTGTGGAGGTACATGGTGTGGACATGTACACTGCTGCACACCATGACCACAGTGCACCACCATGACTACCACCATAACACACCATACCTCCTCAATGGGTGTTTTCTGTGGGCCACTCAGCTCCCCTGAATGGGTTTGCAAAAATGGGTTGCGAGGTGCCATTTCTTGCATGACTGGGGTGGCAGGCTGTTGGTCGGGGGTGAGGTTGGGGGATGTGGCGAGCACATTGAGCAGCGGGTTGTTGCCACGAGTGTCGTCGGCTGCTGCCATGGCGCGATCTGCTGCTGATAGTGCTGCGAGTTCTGTGTGTGTTGGTGGGGGGTTGTTGGCGAGGGTGTGTTGATGGGTGTACATGTTGGTGGGTGTGTTGATGGGTGTGTTGGTGGGTGTACATGTGAATGAAACATAAAACCCATGGAAAACAACAGTACCCACTGTGTGTGTGGTTTCCTACTCACAATCCCCCAGGGATCACACACCTCCAGGTCCCAGCATGTGCCCCGCCCCTGCTGCCTGCAGTATGCTATGCAACGTCACTTCATTGTCATGCACCCCAATGCACATTTGCAAAAACAGCTGCTCCGCAAGTTCCCATTGCCCCCCCTTTTCCAGGGCGTTGATGAGGGAGCAGCAAGTGACGACATCTGCTTCAATGCCATTGTGCTGCATATGTTCAAACACCTGCAGCGCTGTACCCCACTGCTTGCCCTTGGCGAGGGAGGATATGGCAGCAGAGTAGGTGATGGCATCACGTTGGAGGCCACGTTTTTCCATAGAGTGGAACAGCTCGAGTGACTTCTGCCATTGGCCGCCTGGGGTGCATGAGATGATGGGCTGCGTGAATGTGAATGCACATATAATTTGTGTCAATTATCATCCTATTCAACAGACCTGCACCCAACTACCCAGCCACCAACATCATCAAACACACAGACCTTTGTCACAAGCAGAAATGGCGGCATTGGTGATGGCAGTGTCGGGGATGACGTTTAAAATGTGGAGGCTCTCATACACACCAAGAGCCTTGCGCCAGCAGCCCTCCTTGCCAAATTTACTCACAAGCTTGGTGAGACCAGGGAGGCGGGGGGAAAACTTGCAACGAGCAAGGGTCCGGGCGACGTCGGCCGTGCTGTCCTGGGTGTTGCACAACGCCGCCACAAGACTGCGGGAGAGGTGCGGACAGGTGATGGTGATGCGATCTGTGTTGCTCAACCCACAGCACGCATACCCTTTCATATCAAAAATGTCGCCTCGTGATGCATCACCACCACAACCACCAAACGACGAGTTGTCCCTCTCGTGACTGTTGTTTCGCATCATCATATTGCTGCTCAAGACCCACGGGCCGTCGCTGCGTCGAGCCATGGCCTGTTGTGGTGCAACAAGGTGTGTGATTATGCCCATTGGAGCAAGGTCGAGATCTTGCCATACACAGCATTTCCCGACCAACAGCGCCCACAGAGCAACTACATACGGTGTCAATGGAGATGTGGAGGGACCTGGTTGGGCGCTGGATGCCCCAACAGTCAGTTTGCAAGGACGCACAGCACGAACCACACACAGCCTGCTGGCACTGTCACGAGCGAAATAGCGTACAACAGGCGCTTGAAATGGCCTTGTTATAGGGAGGGCAGTGCTCACGGGTGAATAAATGGGGCTGAAATTCCGTTGATAGCTCGGGCGATGGGCCAGGGTGATTGGGATCCACAAGCACGCAAGAGTATTGCTACTACTGTTTGTGGTTACTAGTAGCACATGTTGATCAACGAGTATGTTACCATGGGGTTAAAAATGACGATGCATTGAGCGTTTTGCAATATATAGTATCAGTGTGTTTGCACGTTTTCGTGCCCAGGGGACGCTCTACTGTAAAGGCAAGTAGACGCTCACCTCCAGTCCATCTGGCACATCATCACGCCATTCCAATGTCGATTCAATAAAACGACTCTGATACTTGCCGCTCCCCCCACGCACATACTCCAAGTATGGCTTCAATCCACCTTGGGCAAACACACCGGCATTATCCGCCACCACGACTGCCCCTGGCTTCAAAAAGGGCTCCACAGCTTGCAGGTATTGTAAATACTCCCGTGGCAACCCATCCAAGAAAACGAAATCAATCACACGCTCGTCCGCAGTGGCACCCACTGCTGCTGGGATGTCGGGGATCTTTTTGATGGCATCACCCCACCACACGTCCACCTTGTCGCCCAAACCAGGTGTGCCCTGTGTGCCTTGACTTGCTTGCCATAGAAAACGCTTGGCTACCAATACCCACTTCCAATCGCGCTCGAGGGAAATAAGCTTGCTGGCAGGTGGGAGGGCCTGGGGGGTTATGGTGTGGGTGTGAGGGGGGTGTGAGGGGGGTGAAATGGGGGTGTGATGGGGGCGTGATGGGGGTGTGATGGTGGTCGGAGGATGGACATGCATAAGTGATGTTGACAAACTGTATTTTACCTGTGCAATTCGAATGGCAGAGTAGCCACATAGTGTACCAACCTCGACTGCACATGTGGGGACATGCTCTTGTACGAGGCGTTGCAAGATGGCCCCCTTGTTGGGACCCACAAACGGCATGCCATCCTTTCTGTGTGAATATGGGTGGACACCGTGTGTGTGTATATTAGTGTTTGTGAGTGGTCGTTGAGATGAACAGTATTGGTTGAGTTGAACAGCTTGCTGATACAAAGCGCTCGTACAAAAGTATGTTCCATGGGACACGATGGGGGCCAGGTGGACCCCCACACACACATACAACACACAACACACGTACCTCCCCCATCGCTCCAATCGTCGCAGCACCCAGTCATCATTCACCTCCTTCAACCGGGACATGCGCTCACCCTGCTCATTCACAAACACCTCTCGATCACCAAACGCAATCTGGGCCTCACGTATTTGCTTTCTGCGTTCTATGCGTTTTTCTGCTGCTTGTTGGTCATAGATGAACAACGAGGCAAAGGTGAGGAGGCCGATGAGGTTGATTGTCAGATTGGTTGCTGCTGGGGTGCCGGGGATGAGGAGCTCCGAGGGGGCCTGTGTGAAAGGAGAGGGGGGGAGGTGTGTGCATGGTGGAGACACAAGAAGCGTGGGTGGTGGGTACAACCCACGTGCCTGTGCAATTCTTGCAACATTGATAAGGCAAGCGATGAGACATGATGCTGCCGAAAACCCAAAAAACGCTAGGCGGAGTGGTCGAGGGAGAAAGTATTCCACAAAATTTTTGGGGTCGCGCAGCTCGTCCTCTAGTGCACGTCGGATTTCACGATCTTGATCTGCTGCTGGTTTGGGCGGTGTGCCTGGTGTTGTTGTGCCCGGTGTCGATGAGGATGGGCCAAGATGGGTTGTTGTGTGGGTGTCGATGAGGATAGGCCAAGATGAGATGGTCAACAATAATCAAGACACTTCACACCTGTGCTTGATGTGGTTGTAGTATCATCTCCAGAGGCACGTGGCGTGGAGAATGGCCTAGATCCGTGCTGTGTGGGGCGGCATCTTGGGTGTGTGGCATTGGAGTGTTTGCTGCGTGATGTCGACGTCTTGTGCAAGGGGCTACGCAAGAATAGCCTCATTTTGTTGGGTGCAGTTGTGTTTGTAGTTGTTTGCAAACCTCTATACAATTGTTTTGGTGTTTCCAATGAGTACATTGTACTAGCATTTTCGTAACAACTGTACACACTAACTATGCAGTACTCAACCATGCGAATATCGACAAGGTATTGCTGCTGCATACTAGGTGGTGCTGCTAATGAGCACAATGCTTGATGTTTGACCAAGTGTGTTGCACACACAGGGCTCCAAGAAGAGCTCTTCTACACATCGCATCGTCAGCAGGAACACTGAGATTGTATACAAAACCAGAATGTCCCCTCTGTGACGGTCTTAAGGTAGGCATCCCTGATGCCCCTGCATCGTTGTTGTTTCACCTACAACCACTGTCTCTGCACACCAGGGCAAGCTAGATGCATTGAAGCAGCGTGCACAGTTTATGCCATCCTCACCACTAGCAGAAGTCAACATTGAGGTACTGGGTGCGTGGGAGGTGGATGTCAACACATCTTCCTGCATGTTCTCGCACACACCTCGCAGGTGTGTGATATCACTGGCAATGCATCCTTGGAGGACTTATACAGCATGAGCGTACCAGTGTTGACATGGTATGATGATAGTTTTCATAGTGTATGTTGTTCCCATGCTCTCATTGTGCATGTTTGCACATACATGCACATACCATGTACGCACACGCATATACATCAACACACGCACGCATATACATCAACACACATCAACAGGGTAGCAGAGGGTAGTACAGGGCGGGAGACTACGCTGGAGCGTCCATCACCCAGGGCTAGTGCTGATCAACTAGAGCGACACATTGCCAAACACATTGACCGTGCTGTTTGACATGTGTAGGACAGTAATGCATGGGAGTGTGGTATGCAACTGAATACATCAACCATGCTGTATAACTTGTGTTGGCAGGAGTGTGGTATGCAACTGAATTCACCAACCATGCTGTTTGACTTGTGTGATGGAGTGAGATATACACCAAACACATCAACCATGCTGTTCAACATGTGTAGAGCATGATACATGCAGCAGTATGGCAGCAGCAGTGTGAGAAGATGGGTAACAGGCTACATGCATTAAGAATAGTGATGTAGGAAACAAAATGCTTGTTGGCATTGGTTGCTTTCTTGATGATGATAATGATGATGATAATGGTGACAACGAAAACACAATCCATTACGTTGACTATGAAGCTTATTTACTCATCATAGCACCACGTGCATGAGTATTGCAAAACAATTTCACATGAGCACACATGTAAAAAATGGTCAACACACGCTTGTCCCCTGTCATTTCGTCTTTTTCTCCTCCGCATCCTGCACATCTCCTGCCCCCACAGACGCACCCTCCCTCACACCACCACCACCACCTGGTTCCCCACCCACCAGAGGGGCCCCTCCCTGCCCCCGTCCCCCCTGCAGCCACGCCCACAGGCCCCTCTTTGGTGCGAGGGCCCTCCGTTGTGCCGCTGCTTGGTAATCACGCCTGAGTGCCTTGGGTACTGGTCGTTCTGTTGCCATTTGCCTAACAATAAACAAGGATGTCTCCAAGAGCATTGCGGCGAGCATACCCAGTACACCAATGCCTGCACGCTGTGGTGGCATGCAAGCGGGTTGTTGTTTGGATAGTGCTGTTTGTGTTGTCCCGTATGGTAAAGGATTCATCATTGCGAATGTATAGCAACATGGTGCAAAATGCATATACTTGTATGCACAGCGTGTTGTTTGCAGACACATGATTGTACATACACACCGTACACAGGCATGATTGTATATACACACCGTCTACATGTACATCAACACAACACCCGGTACGTACCACTGCTATGTTGTCGGTCACATAGTGTGACAACCAAAACCCCAAGCCAAAAAACGTTGCCATGAGTGTGAGGATGTGTGCTGCAAATGCCACTTGATGTTTGAAGGAACCCAGCATCATGTGTTTGGCAGCATCTGCTTTTTGCTCCTGGGTAGGGAAGGGGAATGCCTTGGGGTGTCATGCAACAACAACATGGGGTGGGAATGGGGTGTCTTGCAACAACAACATGGGGGGGTTTGGGTGTATGTAATAGGTGTGCTTTTAGTATGTGTGCTTTCAACATGTTTTACTCACACTGTAAAGAATCATTGTTCAACATGTTTTACTCACACTGTAAAGAATCATTCCTGCACACACACAAACATCCCCTCTACATACACCCATCCATGCACACACCCCTCCCTCGCCCACACACCCCTCCCTCCCCCACACACCAGTGCAGTGACATCAGCAACCATTGCATTGTACTGCTGTGCCTCTATAAGGTGCCTACGTTGCTCTAGTATCTTTGCCAGCTGGGGGTTGACTGGTCTATGACTGGGGGTGGGGGAGGCACACTGCAGTGTGGCACCCTGTGTGAGGTGTGTGAAGAGAGGGTGAGGGAAGAAGTGTGTGTGAGGGAGTGTGAGGGAGTGTGAGGGAGTGTGTGAGGGAGTGTGAGGAAGTGTGTGAGGGAAGTGTGTGAGGGAATGTGTTGAGGAGAGTTGATAGAGCGGAGGGGGGGGGACCCATGTGTGTACATCGAAAAATGCACACAAATAGAGATGCAATAACATCATAGAAAACAACTGTATACCTTGCAGATTTTGTGTAGCTGTGGTCCAGTGCCACCATGCGTATCCCTGTGTACAAGTATAGCCATGGTGTGTACATGTGAAGCATCCCCACGTATCCCCGGTGTTCATGCAACAGATATACACTCCAAACCTCAGCACATACCGCCATGCTGAGGATATAGACTTGAGTGCCTGCCATTCTATTGTTGGCTTGGATGCGAGGGCTGCTGCATGGGTACGTGTATCCTGTGTGACACAGCCATGAGAGGCTTCTGTTGATTGCACCTGGTATTCACGGGTGATCATCTCAACCAATCTCATACCGTATCCAACAGCACATCAGTGGATGCTGCCAACAGAAAGTCTCGTATGCCTGCATTGATGGTGAGGGCCAACGGCACAGGTGTGTCAGTCACCATGATGGTACCTTGCTGTGATGATAACTCCTAATCCAAAATGTCAGGCCATATTGCGCCAGACTTGCACCAAGAGAATTGAAACAACACAGAAGAAACAAATAGCGAGACTGAGGTACAATGGCAGCGTCACAGACAGGGTGATGATGGCAACAAATACAATCTCTTTGCTGTTGTTTCTGATTAAGCTGCTCCAACTCGTGGGTCGCAATGCAACGTGATGAGAACGTGCCATGTGAGGATTACGATCATCATTTTAGATAATGTAGGTGAAATAAAACCACCAAGGCACCAACAAAACCCAAACTCGTGTTGTGTAAGCACAATCATCATCATGGCAGCTCAAACAAGTTGGATGGCTTAAACGCATTGAACCCATCCGCCGCCGTCGACACAACCATGCCAGGGATTTGTGGGTGCCAATGCATCTCCTGTGTTTGTGTGATGGTAATCATCACATACGTCCACCCCACCCCATGCCACCATCACCATGCCCCCATACCTTCATGTCTACTTGTCCAGCATGCACAAACATGAGCTGCGGTGGGATATCTTCTGGTACAGCTGCATTTGTGTCCAGCGCCATGGCCATCTCCTCCTCGGGATCACGTTCCAATGCCAGATCCCACACAGCCAGTTGGTTGTCTGCGGCAGTGGTTGCCAGGGTGCTGCTATCATGAGGGCACCATTCCACACTGGTGATAGCACGCCTGTATTGGTGACGGTGGTAGTATAAGAATAAGATAAGAATGTACAGTAAGAATATAAGAATGTAGTGGCGTACTATATATTTGGACTGTGTGTACCATAATGAAATAACCACGAGTAGAACCTCCCAAAAGCTCCCACACAGCCCCCCACACAGCCCCCCCACACAGCCCCCCCCATGCCTCAACATTCTACCTGTGATAGGCAAAATTGGCCACAAAGCTACCATCCTTGAAATTCCGCAAATCCCACACACGCAGCGTCCCATCTTCCGCACCACTTGCCAGCATGAAGCTGGTATCCCTGTTCCATGACAACACGTTGACATCGTTCTCATGTGCGTTGACTGTCAGCATTTGGCGACTGCGCTCACGAGTATCCCTGTATAATGTGGGTGTTGGGGTGTGTATGTGTGGGTGTTGAGGTGTGTATGTCCAATACAGAGACACAACAGAGTTGCCCTTCATCAGGAAGATACAACATGTTGATAGAAACACGAGTGCCATACAACCACCACAACCCCCACCACAATCCCCACCACCCCACCCCCCACCTACCAAATGCGCACTGTATTGTCAGACGCCCCCGAGGCAAACACAGTCCCCTCAGTGGGGCTCCACTGTATATCCTCCACTGACGCAGTGTGCCCCGCATACACCCCACTCACCACCCACCCAGCCCCCCCCTCCCGGGGCATCCACACATGCACCCGCCCCTTGCCGTCCCCCGCAGCAAGCTGCCCAGCAACCACAGGGGACCAGTCGAGCGCATACCCCTCCACAGGGTGCGCATGGCTGTGTCGGGGGTTGATTTGCAGGGGCCGGTTTTTCGAGGGGGGCCGGGGTTGTGGCTCATTGGCTAATTCGGCAAGTTGCACTGTGAGGTCGTATACTTTGACATGCCCTGAATCAGCCCACACAGCCACCATGCCTTGCTGCTGTGGCATGGCGCGAACACGGTTGATGGTCCCATGATGTGCGATGGTTCGGTTGTGCATGACGGGGCCCCCATCTGCTTCCGTGGAGGGGTTGGTAGAGGGGTTGGTGTGGCGTCCTGTGGTGGTTGCGGCATCATGCATGCGTGCATCGTCACCGTCGTCAGCGGTGTCGTTGTGTCGATCATCATCATCGTCACTGTTTTCAGAAGAATCATCGTCATCATCAAATTCGGAATCAGAGTCAGTTGCCTGGGAAATGAGAGGGGACATGAAAAGGGGTGTGTGTCAATGGGAGAGGGAATAAGGGAGGGACAGGTATGCAACACAGAATGTTAAGGGAAGCAAAACAGGGGATGAAACCAGGAGCAATGGGAAAACAACATACACGTGTTCAACAACACACATGTTGCACAGAACCACAAAGCACCACCCAAAGGTACACACAGCACCACCCAACGATACACAACGCTCCACGACAGAACCCCACCAATAATACAATCATACCAATGCACGTTTTCCATGACGCCCCTGGTTGAGGTTGCGTAATTTAAGTAAGGTGATGCTGTTTGACTGAGGTATGGCTGCTTGACTGCCAACCACCAAAAACATGGTGTGGGGGAATGCTGTTCGCCGGTCCCCCAGGTTGTCACGCAGTATGTCGAAGCTGTGTGATTGGAAATAGTGGGTGTGAGGGAACAGAGGGAACATGAATATGTGTGTGCATAGGAAAATGGATATGAGAATAAAACATATGAGAATAAAACATATGAGAATAAAACATATGAGAATAAAACATATGAGAATAACAAACCTGAGAATGAATTACTATCACCAACACACCCAAAACACCCCCCAAAAACCAACCTCAATGCAGGCCATTCTGTGCTGAATGGGTGCAGGCAGTCATATGCAGTGGGGTCATATTGCAGTGCCTCATCCTCCTCAAGGGGGTCAAGACCAGGTCGCCACACCTGTAGGACACACATGGGTTTTGGGTGTGACATGGTTCAATGTGAACGGGGTGTTAACCAGGCACCCAAGCATCCGTCGTGTTGGACTCGGAACAACATGCACTCTGTGAACATCATGAACTTGGTCAACAACACCAATCTTAATACAACGCACCGCTGCTTGGGTAATAGCTGGTTCTGTTTCTGCGGCGTCTGGTACCTGTTTGGCATGTTAATCAACAACGTCAAAGTCAAAGTCTGAAAACCAGTGCTTGGGATCGACGCAAGTGTGCGCGCGGTACCTTAATAGGCTTGTTGCCTTTTTTCTTGGCGGATTTGGGCTTTCTCATGGCGACAAAGGGCTGGCTGCTGTGGGATGGCTGTGATGGTTGCTGGGTTTTGGTCGACAGCAACACTGACGTTCACTTGGATGGATGACGCCGGATGCTGTACGTTAAGAGAATACTTTGCGGTGAGTGTTGCGAGTGTTTTATGGACATCATAAAAACATAAAAACAGTTGCCCCCCACCTTGTGAATAAATCCACAATATGGCAACAGCACCATGGCAAGTGTGTGTGTTACAGCACCTGAACTATCGTGACCGTGCAGTTGCAGCATGTGTGAGCAAGGTATATTTGATGGTGAAGCAGTTTGCATAGGCTACCATCAACATCTCACTGATGCCCCACTTACACCACCATAGGATTGGTATGCAGCATACCAGGATCCTTCTCTTTGGCGCAGCATCGACCTGGCAGGTGCACAGGATGCTGCAACATGCTTTGCACAATTGATGCACAGCACTCATCGCTTTCATGCATCACCACTGCGACGTGTGGTGCTGCAGTTTGCAGTGGGCATCACTGACAATCATGTTGCATGGCTCAAACAGTTTGGACCAACTATAACGGAATTGAATTTGGATGCATGCCACAGGTATGGTGGTGCACAGTGACGCCCCTCTTCGCAATCCCTCACGATTCCTCATCATCCATGCTGTACCCCACCCACACACAAAAAATCACACAGTGTTTCTGATGCTGCACTGCAACAGCTGCTCCCTACTATGCCCAACTTGCAATCACTGTCCCTCTACTGGCACCCCACCGTGAGCGATGAGACCCTCTTCCTCATCAGTGCATTCAACAGTGCCCATCTGGAGCGTCTGACCTTGTCTGCCTGCCAACGTGTGAGCGACGGTGCAGTAGCCACTGTGGCAACAGCCTGTCGTAACCTACGCCACTTGGACCTCACTCGCTGCTTAAAGGTGTCGCATGCTGCATGTGCTGCGATTGGGAGCTCATGCCATCAGTTGACAACGCTGTTGTTGTACGCCAATGCTGCCATAGACGATGCATCGCTGATAGCATTGTCGCAGCTGCAGGTGTGTGGTAGCAGTTGGGTTTTCGCATGTGTGGCCTGTATGCATGCCATGTGTGTGACCGTTGATATCCAATACATACTCATCAACACACACACAACACGCACCCACCCACAACATACACAGCATCTGCGACATTTAGATCTGTGTGGTGCACGGCTTGTGACCGACAGGGGCTTGTCTGCCTTGGCCAACATCGGCCAGGCATTGACCAAAGTCAACCTTACATGGGTGCCCCAGATCACAGACGATGGCGTGGTGACCATGGTGTGCGGATGCACCAGGTTGGAATGGTTGTCATTGCATGGCAACACCAACATTACAGATGCAGTGGTGAACGCGCTGGCAGAGTGTTGTGGGGGGACGTTGCGGGCACTGGATCTGGGTGGGTGTGTAGGAGTGACCAGGCGCAGTCCGCAGGAGCTCAGGGCCGCGGGGTTGTCGCAGCTCGAGTGTTTCAAGTTGCATTCGTAGTGATGCATTGTGTAATAGGACTTGTGCGTTTTCTCTCGTGTCACCCAGCCCCGTGGCGGCTGCAACATTCATCGTTTGTTTATAGCACCAATTCAATCTCACATTTCCACAACAAACAGACACCATGCCTTTCCAACGCTACGTTGAGATTGGGCGTGTAGCCCTCATCAACTACGGCGAGGACTATGGCAAGTTGGTGGTGATTGTAGATGTGGTCGACAAAAACAGGGTACGCCGTCCCCAAACCAGCAGCCTTGCAGTTGTAGCATGATGTATATGCAATGAATAATGTTGTAGTTGTGCAGCAAGATGGATGCTTGTACTAAACAGTGGTGTTGTCTCGCATCTGCAGCAGCCGGCATACTGTGCAGCCTGTATCGTTCGTGTGTGAGGTGCCACACATGCTGATGTAGCATAAACACATCTCGTCCAACATTGTACGCAGCTGAGACAAAACTTCTGTTGTGTTTCCATCACAGGCATTGATTGACACACCCAACTCGGTGCGACGTGCAGAGAGCTTTCGGCGTTTGGCACTCACTGACTTTAAGGTGGACATCCCCCGTGCACCCAAGAAGACAGTGTTGGCCAAGGCCTTGCAGGAGTCGGGTATGTTTTGGGGGAGGGTGGACTGGGTGGTCGGAGATGGTGGTGTTGTATGCACATACATTCGTTGTAGAGTATAGGCATGCAACCATGCTGCAATAGTATAAGCATGCAATAATGCTGCACATTACCCACACACCATTCTGTATGTCCCCACATTCTCATCCCCACATCCTTCCAACACGCAGATGTGTTCAACAAGTTTGCCAAGACATCATGGGGCCAAAAGTTGGCAAAGCAGCAAACCAAGGCCAACATGTCAGACTTGGATCGATTCAAGGCAATGGTGGAGAAGAAGAAGCGATCGGCAGTCATCAAGAAGGCATTGAAAAAGTAATTTCCCTTTTGTCGATATAGAGTAAGCATGTATCAGACTATTGTTGCTTGTTTTGCTCTATGCTGGCCCCTCTTGATTGATCAACACGACCTTCTGGTTTTGTAACACCGCGTTTTGCTAGTTAATGTGGGAAATTCTTGGTGGGGAATTGGGGGAAGGGGTTTTGAACAGGCAAACAGGTTACCCCATGAATACGTGTGGATCAGAGTAAACAATGGTGACAAGAAATGATGGTTGATGATGAAATGAAGCATTGTTAGGGTGTGTGAAAAACTCAAACACGGCCACGCCAAGCACAAGTATCCTTCGGCCTATTTGGGCAGGGAAGCAAAGTACTGTTCCAGCAAATTGCATGCCTTTTCCAACTTGTCATCATTCTTGCAAAAGCAAAAGCGAACCAAGTGTGTTGGTGCATTATCCTGATGCATGGAGAGTGTGAACGATAGAGCGTGTCACTTGCATACCCACACAAGCACATATGCACACACAATGTGTATTATTCGCCCCCCCCACACACACCATATAACAAACACACCTTGTTTACATAAAAAGCAGACACTGGTATCAATGTCACCCCAGCCTCTGTGGTCATACGATGACAAAAGTCAACATCCGTCTCATGCTGCCTGCCCTGCAACTCAAGTAATGGACTGTGCATGGGTGTGTGGGTGGGAGTGTATGTGTGTTTGTGTGTGTGTTCAGGTGTAGGTGTGTTGGTGGCTTGCATGAGTTGTACAGGTTGTACACCCCATCTCACCATGAACCTACATTGTACATCATCCAACTTCAACCCCAACCCACCTCAACCCACCTCAACCCACCTCAACCCACCTCAACACCACATTCACCCCCACCAAACCACATACCGAATGTCTGCCACCAAAAAGTAGGTGCCCTGGGCAGGCAACACCTCAAACCCAATACCCCGGAGCCGTTGTTCCAAAAATCCCCTCTTTTTCTCCAATTGGGCCCCCATGCTGGTGTAAAACGATGCTTCATGATCCAATCCATGTGCAACTGCAGCTTGGAGGTTAGAGGGGACTGTGAATACTAGGAATTGATGTGCCTTGGCGACTGCGTTGATAAGGTGTGCGGGGCCAGTAGCCCACCCAATCTGTGTGTGTGTGTGTGTGTGTGTGTGTGTGTGTGTATGTGTGTGTGTAACAATTCATGTCATCATCCTTCACATCATATAGACCATGGTATGTATACGATGTAAACTCCCCCTTTTTCACACACACATACCTTCCATGCTGTGAATGAAAACGTCTTACCCGCAGACCCAATACGAATGCAGCGATCCTGCATACCCGGCAGCTGCCTCAGCGACACATGCGTGTACCCGTCAAATACCAAATGTTCATACACCTCATCCAATATGGCATAGGTATTATACTGTATCATCAGTTTTGCTATATAATCCAACTCGTCACGGGTAAACACCTTGCCAGTGGGGTTGTGTGGGGTGTTTAATAATATCAATTTCGTCCGGGGGGAAAATGCAGCAGCCAGACGTTGTCGGTCAAAGGTCAACCCCTCGGTGGTCATTTCCAGGGGGACAGAGTTGACTGTGACGTTGACTCGTTGACAAATGCTTGCATAGCTGTCGTATTGAGGGTCAAAAACAACAATCTGAGAAGAGGTGGGTGTTGGGTGTTGTCGTAGTGAGCGTCAACAAGGTCAGAAGACAACAATGTTGAAGAAGATGGGTGTTGTGGATGCGTTGATGATGTGTTGTACACACGTTCTGTGTATCTCGCTCAATCATATTGTACACCTGACATGCAAACGACACGCAAAGCAGCACAACATGCAAACAACACACAAAGCACAACACGCAAAGCACAACACACAAAGCACAACATGCAAAGTACTTGCACAGCACGCCTCATAGCCCCCACACTCGGCATACCTCATCCCCCTCATTTAAAAGGCCCATGAGGGCTGCAGTGAGTGCCTCTGTTGCCCCCACTGTGATGACAACTTCACTTTGCCAGTCAACATCCAAATCATAATACCGCTGTGAGTAGAGGATGGTGTATGGTGTGTACTGATGTGTGGTGTATGATAAGGTATGGTGTGTACTGATGTATAGTGTGTAATGATGTATGGTGTGTAGAGGATGGTGTATAATGATGTATGGTGTATGATAATGTAGGGAGTACGATGCAGTACGACATACTTTGTTGTGACGTGCGAGCGCCTGTCGGAGTGAAGGCAGGCCCATGAGTGAGGGATATTGGTTACTGTTTTCCTGTACATAGCGTCCTACGATGTCCTTCATGCTTGCTGGACCTTCAAGTGCATCGTCAGGAAAGCCTGGTGATGCATGGTGATGCACGGTGATCTGGCGATGCTCATGCTCATGATGGTGGACGCAGCCAAAAGCGCTACAGCTCGATACAGTATCTCTATAATAATACATCACACCTTGTCCCAGGTTGACAGAGTTGTGCTGTGTTGCGAGCTTGGACATGACCTCGAAAATGGTAGTGGGCATGTTGTTAAACAACGTGTTGAGGGGTTTGTGTGTCCCTCCCATCGTTGCTGACGTTGCTGCTGACATGCAGCGAAGGGGGGGGAGGTTGAGACCTGCTAATCGGCAAAACATGACTGCGAGTACAACGCACCTACAAATTTAAGCAGCCAAGGAGAAAGGCACAGAAACGATTTTTCAGTCTCAATACCCGTAATCGTCAACGGTCATACATATGAAACCATCCATCACACGTCCGATACGCACCGCCTACAAAAGGTCAACACAAAATAAATTCCGACCGCATCAATCCAGATCCGATGGTCGCCCCAACCAAATACACACAAGAGACCGTCGCTGAGGGTGTTCCAGTGTATCCCGACCCCTGCCCGTCTGAAAATCCAGGGACGTACATGCCGCCTCCCAATACAGCAACCCCACTGTTGTTTACCTCGTACCGGGACGCAGCACGCTACCAGCGCCGCATGGCTCGACGATATGGTGTGGTACCGGCAATCACGCCTGTGTACACATCCACGGGGACCCCAATGTACAGCACGGGAGGGGTATCCACCCCTGGCATTGTGGTGGTGGAGCGCCAATCACGCGGCCTCATTGGCAAGGCCTTTTGCGTGTTGGGCCTGGCATTTGCACTCACAGGACTGTTTTAGTGTTGTGTGTGGGGAGAGCATGTTGTTTGTTCGTATTTGCTTGTTGCTCCTGACTTTTTTCCCCTCAATTTTCCACGGAGTTGGCCGGTGGTGTATCAACATCCCCCCGCTTTGGTGGGTATACGCCTTTGCCAACTTTACAATAACCTATTGTGCACATTACTAATGTAAAGTACTATATGAAACAACCAAACACGTATTCAAATCACCCAACCTAGTTTCTTATGAGTGACTACAAACAGGATGCTAGGAAACAACATGAAATACACAACCCACATGAAATGACCAGCAATCAATTACATTGATGTACAACAATAACATAAACTCAACACGCAAATTACACATCATCATTGTCCATTTTCAATTTGAGCACCTCATATGCCGACATAACCACTGCATACGTCGCACCACACCGCAAAGTTCTCACACCCACCCCAGCAAACAACCCCTGCAGCCCACGGCGCTCGTAAATAGACGCGGCCGCTGCCCAAAATCCACCCGGAACAACTGACCCACGCGCTACGCTGTGCTGTGCGGCAGTTTTCACAACATCTGCGGGTTGCGTCACAACTGCAGCCACGGAGGCACTCAGGGCCGCTGCTGCTGCATTTGCCCCCGCCAGCTGCATAGGGGAGGACGTCAGGGTCCCACTGTGCCCCAGCAGGGCCCCTCGACAGGGCTCCAGGCACGTCCAATACACCGCAGCATAGGGCAGGTCTTTGATGAGCGCTGCGTGCACCCCTGTCCACAGGACTCTTGGTGATTGCATTGCAAGTGTTATCAATGATGGCAAACTGCATCCCGTCTGCAACCGTGTTCTCGTGAAATCAAGGGGTGCTGTTGCCAGCACGGCGCTGCATCGTGCAATCACGCCCGCGGCAAGGGGTGCCACGGCGGGGGCAGTGTGGGGCGTGGGGAATGCTGTGGATGCAATGGTGTTGTGAAGGGCATCATACAGTGGAAGGTAGATGCCTATGAGGGGCACGTGGAGGCACAGACCAAGCACAGTGCCGCGATAAAGGGCATGGATGCCCTCTGATTGTGCAACCGAACGCATCATGGTCATGGTTGTTGTGGGTGAGAAAGTGGTGCTGCTTGAGACTGCTGCTGCTTGCATCCTGGTCTGTGATGGTGTTGGAACATGATTCTCAGGGTTGCTGTAATCACAACTCTCATGCCATCATCATGCATGCCACACTACTATCACACGTTGTACGACGCACACCTTTACAACATCCAAAGGACTCACCTTTACAACATCCAAGGGACTCATGGCGAGCGTAGCCACCCCACTGGCCAGCGATGCCGCTGCAACCTTGTGTTGAACATCCACCACTGCATGCTGCAGCATAGGCTGATTGTGGTGGTGCTGTTGCTGTGCGAGCATTGCTTTGACAAATCCTGCCTATATGTTTTACCACACACACTCACGCTTGAGGAAATAACACACATCATAAAAACACATCAAACACAACACTTGCATCATCACTCCCCTGCATACATGCCATCCAGACGCTGGCGCTTGCCATGAGACTGTTCCCCCAGGGATGTTGGCGCCACAGGTACTTGTGCATGCTCCTGCTGCTGCACATCATGCTGGTGGTGGTGCAGCTCATTGTGTGATCCGTGATCCTGCAGTTGCACCATCCCCACATGCTGCTGCTGCTGATGCTGCATGTCCACACCAAGATGCCCCATCAGCGGCTGCACATCCACCAGCGCACTGGCGGGCACCTCGAGCTCCTCTGGTGCATGTTGCGCTGCATCTGCAACCAGTGGCACCGGTACCCCAAGGCCTGCAGCATCATGGGTGGGTGCTGGAGCACTGACAGCACCGTTGATGGTTGCCTGTGCCATGGTTGTTGCCTGTTTTGGAAAAGGGGGGGTTGAAATGTGAACGAGCACAACACCATGAACCAACAAAACGGTTGGATCACATACCGACAGCATCTGTGTAAACTGCTGTGTGCGCTTGCGATGTTGCTTTTGCAGCTCCCCCACACAATCTCCCAATGCCTTGAGCAGCTTGTTTTCACGGGTGTGGCACTCTTCAATGTGTCGCAGCAACATGCTGCGTTCAGCCATCATCCCCGCCAACCGTTGCTGCAGGGATGCTGGATCATTGGCAAACTCCTCGGCCTCCAACTGCTGCTTGGCTTGTTCTGCATCCATAGCCACCAAATGTGCCTCCATTGCTGCCGTGGTGGGTCCCGCAGGGGCTTTGAGGGTGGTGATGTGCATGGCAAGGGTGGCAAGGGTGGCTTGGGCATCCCGCTCGAGGGAGGTTGGCATCATCATGCCACTTGCAGAAGGATCATGTGGTGTGCCACCAAGGCTGCTGTTGCTTGCAGATGGCTGTGTGGGTGGGAAACGATGGTGATGATGATAGTGATGGCATGGAAACCGATCACATCAACAAACCTGCTCGCTGTACATGCGAGGTTGCAGCATGGCAAACCCACCAGCAGAGCCAGCGACAAGTTGTGAAACTGCATCTGCCTCTGCGACCAGGTTGCCAATGGCCGCGCTTTGATGGCGCCGCTGCCGTCGTCGCAGTTCACGCTGTGCATTGCGGTGGCGATCCTTGTCGGCCGCTGCCATGATGGATTCCACATTGGTGCGGCCATGGGGGGAGCCCATGCCACCATCACACACGTGCAGGTCGAGGCACTGCTGCGCTGCATCCTTGCGATAACAAAAGCGAAAGCGACACTTGGTGCAAAAGCAACGATCGAGAAACTTGGCACACTGGGGGGGTAGTGGGGGGATGGTGGGGAAATGTGATGTGCTGACGTGGTGGTGGGGTGGTGGGTGTAAGGGGTTTCGCACCTGGATGTTGCTAATGGTGCCCTTGCAGCGAGGGCATGCGGATGCGGTCATGGTTGTTCCAATCTTGTGGTGATATGGATGGCTCACAAACAATTGTGATCAGCACCAATGTGCCAGTATACTATCTTGTGTGGTGCACACTACACAAGGGCAGGTGTGAGGTGGGGGGGGGGTTGTGGATTGCAGGGTGGATTGCAGGGCGATTCCCAGGCTGAGCGACCTGGAATCAACGGCTGCGTGGAGCAAAGAGTTACTTTATATAAAACAAGCTGTTGCCAGCACCGTTCTGCACACAGCACAAGCGATCTGCAAGTAGAACAATGCCAGGTTGCACCACACGCTTGTTGTTATTACTTTGTCAATAGTGCACACACAGAGAGGTGCAATGCACAGGGTTGTATGTGGAACGGTTTGTTGCTCCCAACAAAAACACCATGGGCATCAAAACACACCCACCATAATTGTGACCTACCTTTTTCCATGTGCTACCCTCTAGTTATTCATACAGCATCGCAGCACCTCGTCATATCACAAATCAGCAACAGAGGAGGTACCAGTACCTCATCTTCGCAGAAGCATCAGATCCGAGCTTCCTCAACGGAAACCGTAGCATTTCCTGGTACGACTTACTTGTACGATGCACATCTGCACATCATCATCTGGTGTTCGGGCGTGCACGCACTGATCGTGCCGTCTGCAACGCCCCAAGATCTAGCCCTCCATCCCCCACTGTGCGAGCACACGCCTGTCAGTATGCATTTGCGCAGACCAATGGCTATTGCACATCATGGCAACATTATGCAGGATGGCTTAGGCAACTGCTTACGCCCTCAAATGCTTGCAGATCTCTCGTGTGCCCCGAAAGCCTTCACGAGTTGACCTCTTTCTGCCTCTCCCCTGCCCCTACCATTTTCACACATCCATGACAATCACACAGGCTTGTATCGTGAGGCGGCCTGATCGAAAGGAAGCACCCAGGAAGCACATCAGGGCTGTGTTCCATCAACGCCTCGTGTGAGACGAGCGCCATGAGCACACTGGTGCTCACACAGCACAACCCGCCAGAGGTAGCACCAGCCCCTGCGACACTCAAGCCAGTGCTCTTACAACCCCAGGGCAGCGACTGCGAAAACATGCCAGCACATGGTGATGCACATGGTGGTACTCGTCGCAGCAGCCCCACAGCACAAAGCACGGGCACCGCAGTCGCAGCACCCGTACAAAGCACGGCGTCGGGGCAATCACAGGGCAACGGCAATGTGCGCACAGCCTGCGTGCGGGTAGGTCGCTGGTGTATGGGATCCTCTCACACTATGCCTTGTTGCTCACCACCATCACCACATCATTCTCACAGACCAAGGGCGGGCAGGTGCATCGCATTCGGGTGTCCTTTCACCCAGATTCAGACACCATCAGCTTGATCGCCATTGCCCCTGCCACACCTTCCACCGCCACTGCCGATGCTGCAGGGCCCTACCGCCGCATGCCAGAGGGGCCCGGGACCCCCAAGTCGGGCAGGGGCTCATGCTCGCTGGAGGAGGGGAGCGCAGGTGGGGATGGCTCAGGGGTAACCCCACGCAAGCGGGGACGACCAGAGAGCGCTGCTCGGGGGGGGGCTGTTTCCAAGCGGGGTGGCAAGAAGAAAAATGGTAATTGTGATTGTTTGTACCATGTAGCGATGCTGTGGACAACACCTATTGCCCTGCTACACACAGAACACCCCCCCAACCACCCAGGTCTCCACAACTATGTGTGCAAGCGTAAGCCCCTTGGTCAATGCACGAGAGAAGAATGGTTGACCGACTTCCGAGCATTCACCAAGGTGTACAAGGGAGGGATGCTGGCACGAGACCTGCAAAACAAGGTCTACATGTGCAACAGGACCCCACTGGATGTGTATGGATTGTACAGTGAGGTGTGCAAGTGCGGTGGGTTTCGAGAGGGGACACACATCAACTGGTCGGGCAAGATTTTTCCAGCATTGGAGAACTACACACCAGGCAACAAGTAGGTGTTTTGGGAGCGGCTGTGTGCGTGTGTCTGTGTGTGTGTCTGGTGGCTTGCGCTTTTCCTTTTCCACCTTCCAGGCATACCATCTCCATCTACACATACCCCCACCCCCCTTTTCCTCTCTCCACACATTGTCTCTCTCACACACAGTTGTACGAGTGTGGGCAGTCAGTTGATCCAACAGTACAGGCAATTGCTGCTCGACTATGAACAATTGCACCCAGAAGATGTGGCTGAAGACATATGCAGCATGTGTGATGGAGGGAATGAAGTGAGCAAAGAGTGGGTGTGTTGCGAAATGTGCGAAGCATGGGTAAGTAGTGGGGAGGGTTTGGGGGGAATACATTGTTGGGAGAATAGTGGAGGTGTGTATGTGTGTGATGCATGTGGAACAGAAAGACAACATTATAAAACACATGGGCATATGCAACACATGGGCATACATTTCTTGATCATGTTGTGCATACATGCAAATAATCACACAACACATATGCACATGATACGCGCAACACATGTACATACACCTACACACAGATGCACCTGAGCTGTGATCCCCGACCAGACCTTGGCCGCTTCTCTGATTACGTCCGCAACAGGCGTAAATACGTCTGCCTAACATGCTCACCCACCAGCACAAGTGGTAGTGATGGCGCAACACACAAGGAATAGGAAAATGGTTGTGTGGCTGTGTGTGACAAGGCGCATGTGTGTGTATACATGTGCATGTATCGAGTGTGAATGAATGCTTTCGAGTAAATGTATGTGTGGGAGTGTACGTGTGTGTGTGTTGACTGCAGTGGTGGCGTTGTAATGGATGTGTTTCTCTGCTTGTTTTATTATGTGTACGCAAACAAGGAATGTAAAAGAAATATTGTTGTTGTTTACAGAACGATGTTGGTGGCTGCTGGTGCTTGCTTTTGTGCACGTATTGTTCAATATGATGTTGACAGGCTCATGACCATGCAGGGTGTGCACGTGCTTTGTTTCTTTTTGATGGATGTGGGTGTTGCACACGCCAACGAATTCCTGTGCCTCCAGCTACACCAAATGCTGTGTGCATGCGTGTTTTACAGACTGTAAGGTTCCAGGTAAGTCGACATGAAATCATCGCGCTGTGGAACCCACTTGATTCCTTCCCCAGTTTCTTATTCCTTCAATACCCCTTGAGAAATACCCCTTCAGAAAACCCCTTCAGAAACACAAAAGACTAATACAATGGCAAGTCTGTGTACGAATACCCTGGCCATCTCTGCCATGCGCCATACACAATCACAAGCCCATAAAAGCCGGGGATGCCGGTAAGACCTGCCAACAGCAAAAAGCCCCATCCCTGTGCGAGGAGTGGGGGAATGAGGAGTACCAGTACCATGTTGGACCACAGATCCTCCTCAGTGCAAAAACACACATACCGCGCCCTCCTGTGGGCGGTGATGCCCTGCATAGTACAGGTAGGCGAGCAGCATGAAAAACATACTCGCAGCGCTGAGGCCGATGGACAGCAGGACGACTTTTCGTTTGTAGCGTGCCAAGTTGCGCTGCCTTTCCTGCTCTTCTTGCTGGGCATCTTGTATAAAGTGCGTTTGGGAATCATCCTCAGCAGAAAGCTTTGTATAGTGCTGTGATCGCCTGGATGCCATCCTGATTGATCAGTGGTGGCAAACACCCATTTTCTGTACTTCTTATTGCGTGCATGCAGTGTGAATGCTCTCTGCGTACACCAAAATGTAATAAATTCTTCACAGAAAAATGGTTTTTTGTAAGCGTGAATTATGTGTATAGGCAGGGCAGGCAAAACTCTCCAAACTGTATATATAGCATTATCAACCTTGTCATTCCAAAAATCAGCGTCAAGATGGCGCACCAGTACCCTTCCTACAAGCATGTAGCAGGCATTGTGTTTTATCTGGCAAATTTTTTAGCAATTGCGTGGGCATGTATGTGATCTGGTTGTGTAGAATAGGTCAACGCTGTTTCGAACAAATCTCTCGTCCACACAGGGCCATTGATGATAACACTGTTGATCATTCCATTGACGACTATCCCAGCAATCGGGTAAACAAGTTGAGGTTGGTATGTCATCAACATCATTCCTCATCATCGTTCCACTCTCGACATACACACAGGTACCTCATTTACCTAGCATGCACCAACTACAGTGATGCAGTCATCAATGGCTACACCAACAAGCCACTGTTCACGTATGTCGGTTGACCATTGTTCATCCCCACACCCCACAACCCCACCACACAACCACACAACCACCACACAACAGATGGGCATTTTGGAAATGGATGGGAGACTACTTCAACTACTCACTGGTCAAAACGTCCGACCTGCCACCTACACAACCATACTTGTTTTGTTGCGCACCACATGGCATCTTTAGCTTTGGGGCAACCATCAGCACGTCTGCCATTGGCTTTGAAAAGATATTTCCTGGCTTGGATGTGCGTATTAGCACATTAAACTGGAACTTCAAATTGCCATTTGGACGTGAAATGCTGCACTTGTGGGGGGCAGTTGGGTGCTCATTCAAGACACTGGTTGCAATCTTGTCACGGTATGTACTCTACTTGTATGGGGTTGATAGGAAGTATGGGTGTTGATAGGAATGCTATCATTGGAAGCCTGAGGAAACACGAGGGGGATGTGCAAGGGGTTGTGTGCCGTGCTCATGATGCACACGCATGTGCATACCGACGCCTCGTCATCCACAACACAACCTCGTCATCCCCAACACAACCTTGTCATCCACAGTGGTAGTGGGAGCAGTGTGGTGCTTGAGGTCGGTGGGACACAGGAGTCCCTGTACTGCCATCGTGGGGTGTATGACATTGTGCTGGAAAAACGCAAGGTGGGTGGCATGCGTGCATGCATTACATCAGCAGTGGGTGGGTTGCACATAATAAGAGGTTGGCATGCGTGCATGCATTACAAAAACAGCAGTGGGTGGGTTGCACATAATAAGAGGTTGGCATGCGTGCATGCATTATATCAGCAGTGGGTGGGTTGCACAAAATAAGAGGTTGGCATGTGTACATGCGTTACAACACTCCTGACAGCCAAGTGACCCCTCCTCCTGTTCCTGTGTCATCCATATGCATGCAACACACCTCCTCCATATACATGTCCTCCAACACACCCCCTGCATATACATAGGGTTTTGTAAAGGTTGCAATGGCATCTGGTGCAGCACTTGTGCCTGTATTTTTCTTTGGTGAAACCAACACGTATGAAGTCGTCAAAGCACCTTCCGGATCATTGATGGATCGATGGCAAAAACTTCTCATGTCAACTGGTGGGTATACTATGCCCTCTTTCAAGGGTGCATTTGCCATGTTTCCATTCAAGACGACCATCACAGGTGGCTGTAGGCTGTCTGTGTGTGCATGTATTCTTTAGGCATTGTTTGGGCATGTGTATACAGCGCGTGACATAGGTCCCAGCATATATGTATGTATAGAAGAATATGAATATAGATATAATAGAGGAATATATATATATATGTGTGTGTATATATAGAAGAATATCATTGCCTCTCGTGGTGTGCTAAACTGGTAGATAGACTGTGAGCAAGGTATCATGCGTTCCCCATGCAAGTGTTGCCCATGAAAACTCCCCAACCTCTGCATTACAGGAGTGGTAGGGGCCCCCATCCCTGTGAAGAAATACGAGGGGGACTTGTCCAGCCCAGAGGCCGCTGTGCTGGTTGACAAGTATCATGCGCAGTTTAAATCACAGGTGCTTGGTATTTGGGAAAAATACAAGGACGTGTATGCCAAGGACCGTGTGCAGGAGCTGCAGATTGTAATGTAATGTGTAATGTACCCATACCGTGTGTGTATGGGTACAAGCAATGCCAGAAGAACTGGTTGGTGCTGGTGGTGCATGTGGTGGCTGTTGCACACTATATTTTTGGGTTTTGTTTCGAGTACAAGCAATGCCAGTGTATGTTTACAACAACAGCGCAATGTCTGCTGATACTATAGACCATTGGTACAAGATGAGAACAAGATGTGTAATCATACAACATACCATCACACACGAAGCATATTAGAATAAAAAAACATCACAACGCATACTATCAAATGATTCCATCAATACGCATACAATCACATGACTGCCCCCAGGGCTATTTGTGCATTGCTATTTGTGTATTGCTATTTGTGTATTGCTATTCGTGTATTGCTATTTGTGTATTGCTGTCCCCAGGTTATGTGTATACTCCCCCCCCCCAAGGGCTATTTGTGTACACGAGAGGTGAGACGCTCCACCTGCGCATCCAACTCATCCACTGCTTTTCGTACTTTTTTCACATGCTCCACTAGCAGGTCCAAGCAATGCAGCGATTTATTGAGCGCCTGCACTGTCTGCAACATCTCTGCTGTGCGCGTAGTGGCCTCCTCGGTCGATGTCTGAGGTAAATGTGGTGGATGTGGTGGATGATCACAAGGTGGATGTGGTGGGGTCATCACATAATAATCTTAGTGGATCAAATACATGTGTTTGTAGAGAGACTGCACAAACAGCACACACACCTCGAGCATTGTTGCTGCTGGCTCTTGGAGGTAGAGGTGCTGCAATGTGCTGTCCATGCTCTCACCCACTGCAGCCTTGGATGCCTCAGTCAGGCTGAGCAAGTTTTCTACGAGACTCATGCTGTTCTCAGCGAGCGACTGCATGGTTTGTAAGGGCAGCTGCACGTCTGGATTGTTGATGGATGCCATTTCGAGGATGTTTCGTGAGTTGGTTGATTTACATTACGTGGGTGGTCTCTCTAAGTACCATATATTACACATAGCAATATAGCAGTTATGTTTACATTGCAACAAAACACAGCTTTTTTTGCTACCAAGTTTTGGGTTGGCATTTTCCAGTTGTGGCAACACACTAAACAACAACTAAACAACCTTGTGTGGGCGTCTGAATATAGATACATCCATTGCAGGCGTGTACCTAGTCGTAGTGGGCAGTTGCGATCTGCATCACCCATTCACCACACAAAATGGACAACCCCAGGGTGTATTTCGATATTTCCATCAACGGTAAGTGATACTGTAATACCACAGCATGCTTTTGATGCTCATTTTGATGCAATTGGTGGCTATACAACAACCTTGTAATTGCAATGCAGTCATCACTCTCTCAACTGCCACAGGTGCAGCTGCTGGTCGCATAGTGATGGAGCTGTTTGCAGATGATGTTCCCAAGACTGCAGAAAACTTTAGGGCACTCTGCACAGGAGAGGCTGGTGCAGGGCGCAGTGGCAAACCGCTGCATTTTCGTGGCAGCACCTTTCACCGCATCGTATGTGTTGTTTGTGTGGTTTGCATACGATGCAGACGTATATGCACTGCACATTACTACATGTACACAACACACACACACAATACTCACAGATACCAGGCTTTATGTGTCAGGGTGGTGACTTCACTCATGGTGCGCTGGTGTGCATGGTTTGTATTGTTTGTATTGTTTGTACTCACAAATGTATACATACAGTATTGCATGCATACACTCATTGCATGTGCTGCATGTGCACACATTCATTGCATGTGTGCGCACATCCACACATACACGCACACAAACACATACACACATACACACATGTCCACACACACACCTCCACCCACCTCTACACACACACACACACATATACACAGGTGATGGTACAGGTGGGGAGAGCATATACGGGCCCACCTTTGAGGATGAAAACTTTATGCACAGACATGATGGGCCCGGCATACTCTCCATGGCAAATGCAGGTGAGGTGGGAGGTGCTTCCCTGTACACCACATGGTGTATACTGTTACCACACTTGTACCTACATGTTTTATACTGCTACCACCCTTGTACACTACAGGTCCAAATACAAATGGGAGTCAGTTCTTCCTCTGTGTACAAGAATGCCCATGGCTCAACCAAAAACATGGTACGCACGTTGACCATGCACGTTGACCATGCACGTTGACCATGCACGTACGCACCCTCTTGGCATGCACCCCTCTCTCACACATTCCTCCCATATCCTTTATGCATTCCTCCCCTATCCTCTATGGGATCCTCCCCTTTGTTTTCCTCACTCCCCTTTATTTTCTTGCACCCTTTATTTTCCTACACACAGTGGTGTTTGGCAAGGTGGTGGAAGGCATGGCAGTGGTGAAAAAGGTGGAGTCATGTGGAACCAAGTCGGGGAAGACAACACAGCGTGTCGTGATTGCTGAATGTGGCGAGGTAGGTCGTGTGTGATTTGTTGGTGGGGTGTGTGAGGTGGGTGTGAGGTGTGTGAGGGGTGTGTGAGGTGTGTGGGTGTGTAGATTGCACACAACGGATCCCCACCATATACCCACTACTGATCCCCACCACATACCCACCATATATATACACCACTACACCATCATATGCACATCATAATCACACACCACTGTACCCACCATCCCACGCAGCTGCCCAGTCGCCGGAAGCTTCTCTCAAAACTAGCAGCAGAAAAAGAAGCAAATGAAAAACTAAAAGATGACCCCTTTCACATTGACTTGGACGCAGAGGCACGTGCCCGTCTACAAGCATTGAAAGGAGCGGTTACTAGTGGTGGTGCTGGTGCTCCTGGTGGTGCTGGTGTTGGTGGTGTGAAAACGCAGGGTGGAGTGGGTATGGGGGGAGGCACATGGGGCATTCCTGTCAAGACTGCCCAGGTAGTGTGTGTGGGCTGTGTGGTAATGTGTGTGGGCTGTGGGGACTGTGGGCACTGTGATACAATTGGGACAACAAAGAGTTGGGACATACCACGCCCACATGCCCCCCCACGTCCCCCCCCCGCCCCCCCCCCCCCCCCCACAGGATGAGCTGCGTGAATTGGAAATGCAACAACGCGCCAACAACCGTGACACCACCGACACACAAGCGCAGCAACCAAGCACAACACCTGATGAAGAACCTGCAGGTGAAGGTGCTGCAGGTAATGAAGAAGCACTCTCTCTCACACACACACACTCTCACACTCACACACTCACACTCACACACACAGGTGATGATACTGCTGACCTACCAGACCCCACAGCGGGCATGACTGCAAGGCAACGCAAGTTTTATGAGCTACAGCTGAAACTGCAACAGTCCAGGAGGGCCAATCACAGTGCAGTGGTGGCTGAGAAGAAACGGGAAAAGGTGTGTGTGTTTGTGGTGGGGCGGGGGGGAGGTGTGTGTGTGTGTGTTGGGAAAGGGTGTGTGTGTGTGTTGGGAAAAGGTGTGGGTGGGTGTTGAGGGGGTGGACGTAAGCTTACACCGCACCGTTACCCTCACACCACCACCACCATCCCCATCATCATCCCCATCATCATCACCGCCATCATCACCCTGGGTTCCCACCTCATACCTCCCTCATACCCACACAGTTACCTGAGCCCAGTCAGGAGGCAATAAACAAACGCTGGTATGATGAAAAACAAGCCAAGCTGAAAAAGGACATGGAGCGGTTGAATATTCCAGAAAACAAGGCGTATTTGCTAGAAACAGCAGAAGCAGTATGTTGCTGTATATTGCTGTATGGTGCTGTTTGTATGTGTGCCTGTGTTTGTATGTGTGCCTGTGTTTGTATGTGTGTGTTTGTATGTGTATGTATATACCTGTGTGTATGTGCATATGTCTTCATGTGTACTGCCCCTGACACCACCCCACACACTCCCACCCCACACCATACCCACTCCCACCTACACACACCATCCCTCACACCCCACCACCCCACCCCACACTCCCACCCTCTCACACACAGGCCCAACGCAAGCAGAAGAAACCACAAAACAAGGAAGACAACCCCACCACCCGTACCCTCCGTTCTGATGCCATCGCAGCTGAAAAACGTGCTGCCAATGTACCTGTGGATCTTGAAGCATATCAACGGGCCAAGCAGGAGCAACCAGAGTTTTACAGGACGGGGGATAGCTTGTTGTATGGGGGGGCAGGGACTGTTGTGCCTGAGGCAGTGGATCGAATGGTGGCTGAGATGGAAATGAAGTATGTGTGTAGTGGGGGGTGGGGGGTGGGGGGTGGGGGGGCAGAGTGTGTGTGTGTGTGGGGGGGGGGGGGATGATGGTTGGATTGAACATCGACAGTTCATCATGACGCGCACCGTACATCATGTTTTGCATACCCACCACAGAAAGGAGGTGCGTCGCCGTCGCCGCTTTCACGAGTATGATGATGTGGATTACATCAATGGGCGCAATGAGCACTTTAACAAACGCATTCAACGTGCATTTGGTCAACACACAAAAGAAATCAAGGCCAATTTGGAGCGTGGAACTGCCTTGCCAGACCGATGATGATGGTGCTGGTGGTGATTGTGTGGTGTGGTTGTTGTTGTGTGGAGGTTATGGTGGTGATGGTGAGGGTGGTGGTGGTTGTGTGTTGAGTACGGTGTAGCTGTGTATTTTTTGGCTCTTGGTTGTGGTGGTGAGTGTATGTGATGTCCAACGTACAGTAACAAATATCATGCTGTATTACCATGTGAGTGAGACACACACGTGAGTGTGTGTAAACCCTCAAAACCATCACCACTTGCTAATAAGCAATACGGCAGCACAGTACGCACAAAGAAAAGAAGATGATGGATAAAAAACAAAGAGGAAACACACACAGGGTGCCGGCAGCAGCACTTGGTGCACCACACTCAAGTGGTAGTGTGCGTGTGTGTATTGCAGCGGTCATCAACAAACACACATGTCTGGTGCATTTCATCAGCATCACACAGACAACACCATTCTCCACACTGTCACATCCATGGAACGAGTGTACAATATGTACAAAAACATGTGCAACAAAAACAGCGCAATCAGCTGTACATATACATACCAAGGGGCCGCCCTAGGCAAGCCACTGTTGCACCCCCTGTACAACATTTAATTAGGGGCAACAGTGTGGTGTCAACACACACAGGAGGTTACATATGAGTTACAATATATCCCTCATGAGGATGATATAAAACAACAACAGTGGTGGAATCACCACAGTGCAGATGTGTGCAATGATGAGCATGGACACATACAAATACGTATGTACATGATGGTTGAAGAACAACAGTTCATGCGCAAAAACCCAGACGGAATGTACGTGTGGGTGACAATCAGCTAAATGACGTCAGTGTAGGTGATCATGGTGGTTGGCATCACCTACCACGTCATCACCGCATGGGCGTCTTTTTGTTGGCCATGGGTGGTGGGGCAAGATGCACAGATGGTGCAACCACCTCCTCCTCAAACTCCATCTCAAGGTTGCGTATTGGCGCGCCCAATGTCTGCGTAGACCCACAACGAGGGGGTGATGTGGATGCGCAGTCACCTCCATGTGAGTGTGTGCCATACCGTGATACGACGTGGTGGTGCCGCTTTCCGTGGTGCTGGTGGCAATTCTGGTGAATGTGGGCGCTGGCGTTGTTCTGGTGGCGTCTTTGGTTGGTCCTGTGTGCATGATCCAGATGGCATCCAGTCAAAGCCGTATGTAACAGAGCGTATCCACGCAGATCACGCAATACATATCATACCTCGTCCCACATTGTGCAATGTTGCGAGTCCTGTGCACGTTGAGAAGGAGATATCCGGCCGGTTGACTGTGAATGTACGATGATCGCCGCGCTCGTGCCCAGTTGTCGTGCTGTATGTGTTTTGATCAGTTAGCAGCGTTGTATGAGGGATTATCGGTTGTCAGACGCTGGTCAATAGAATCTGGACGCTGTGTGCGAACGGTGATCAAGTCGACGATGGAAACACGATCAGAGGGCAGACGTGCATGAACGCAATGATGGCGCAATTGAAAAAAGTATGGCATAAACGTGCCGTTGATTGTAAAATTGTATCGAAACTTGTAAAAATTGTATCGAAACTCTGTGTTTTTGACTTTTCAATTTGTATATGTCTGGTGTGCAGGTGATGGTGAGCACTCGTGTAGTTTACAGTAGCAGAGAAAATCACCATCACCATCATCAAGAAAAGCAATGAACAAACAGCACTACTTGTGTTCTGGTCGCTTTGGGATTTGATCCTTCCACATCATCGAGGGTATCCAAATACCGGGTGGCCTGTGATACACCTGCGTGTGTGTTTGTGTGCATATTGCTGTGATACATCAGTACATGGGATACCATGTGGAGGACAGGATCCACCCACCCCCCAGGGGTGTTGCCTACGCCACCCACCCACCTCGTGCTTGCTCGAATACATAAACACTGGGATGGATACTGCCACGATAAATCTGTGCATAGAGAGTATAGGGTACATGGTGTACATGAGCAGACCACACTGTATAGCACAAACAGTATAGCACAAACACAATCTCACTCATACGCTGCGGCAATTGCTGTGTTTCTGCGCCAACCCTTGGGGTCTGGCCAAAAGCCACCCGTTGGTGACCATACACCTGTGAAAATGTTGTGGGAAAGGGTATGTCACAAGACGTACAAGAAACGCCACAAACAATTCCATCGTGTAGGCCATGCTCACTGCTACACACAGCAGCAGCAGCAGCAACAACAATTGTCACACCTTTGGGGTACTCGAACGATTCACCACCACCACCCATTGTATGATGATGCCACGGGGGGCTTCTCAGAGGGATCTACACTGCTAATGCACACCAACCCTGCTGCTATGGTACGAGTACGTTGTGTTGCTTATTCGTGTTGCGTGACTACAACAAAACACAATGTGCTGCACGTGCAAAGTGCAGGAAAGAAAAGTCATTAATATGGGCAAGCGCTCCTGTTGTTGACATCTTGTCTCATCGCAGCTTGGATGCAACCGCTGCCTGCCTCTTCAAGTCACGCTTGTGATACAGCGTGCGCAGGTCACCATACTGTGCCACAAAGTCATCCACTGGCAGTTGCCCCGTGATAAACTGGCGCACCACTTGCTCACTCTCTGCCTCTGTTTGCTGTGCAGCAGCCTGTGGGGGGGGGAGGGGAGGCGTGGGCATTCACAAAGTGGTGCACACCAGCAGTACATATACAAGATGCCATACAACCCTGCACACACAGTGCATACCTGCAACGTGGAGATGAGCACGTTGGGTGCCACTGGTGCAATCATCTCTTGCACCCGTGCCCGCCGTGCATTAAATTGTGCAACACTGCCAGAATCAGCGGATCGTATGACTGCTATTTGGTTGCGCACATCATTCAATGCAGCTTCTCGTTGCAAGTTGGTTTGTGATTGCTCCACCAACCGAGCATGCTGGTTGCGGACAATCTGTGGTGGTGGTGGTGGTGGTGGAAGAAAAGGTGGTGACTGTCCCATGTAGAAATACGTGATGCACTGTAAATGATGTATAGAGATGTGCCAAATACTACACATTCCATACATCACCACCACAATCACCACCGAGTCACCTCTGCACCCTCATCATGCTGCTGCGCAGCCAACAGCTGTTGAAATAGTGCTTCAAATGCTTCATTGTCATGTGCAGCGGTGGCCAATTGCTCAGTGGGTATGTTTTCAAGCAATGCTGCAAAATCCATGCCGGTCGATGATGTCGATGATGGTACTGCTGGTGGCGCTGCTTGGGTGGGTGGGGATGCAATAGCTGGACGATGGGCTGTTATTGTTGTTAAGGGGGGGTTATGGTGTTTGCATGGACACAAAAACAAGATGAGCGCAACACATCGTCTGCATACATCATCCATCAACATACCAGATGTGCTTGTTGTGGTTTGTGTTGCTGTTGGTGGGGAAGGCGGTCGTCCACCCAACCCCATGTACGCATCCTGTACCACCTTGACGAGGGATGATGCAGGGGTCCATCCTCGCAATGATGGATAATCCAACTGCCCACCAAAACCCACCCAGGGATGCACCAATGGCTCTGCCACTGTTATCAATGGACGCTCCTGGTTGTGAAGGGGGGGGGATTTGTGCATTTTGGATACCATGGTGCCTTTGTACAACCACCTATACACCCAACATACCTGTGGAAAGCCCTGGAGTAGTGCAATGTGCAGTGTGATTTTCCGCCCATTCTGCATGTGAAATGGAAGCTCCAGCATAGACCTGTTGTGGTGGCAAGTGTTTTTGCTGGATGTAACGTGAGAGGATGAGCCATGCTGCATCATCACCATACCGGTCTGGTCGTACTGCTCGACAATTTGGAAAGTGAGACATGAGTGCACTGGATTGCTGCTGTACCCTGTATGTGATTATGTTGGGGGGAGTGTGTCACACAAGTTGGGTCTCCAACAAGGTCACAAACTTGTCACGTACGCATGTGCATGGGATGTGCCATTGTTGCTTGTCCCCAAGCCCCCATGCTGTCCTGACGTTCCAGTAAATAGAGAGGGGTAGCGAGACATGGTGTAGGTGCGCTGCACGTGGTGCTCTGGCTGATGGAAGCTGGTGATGTGTGATGGGGTTGTGGGGCTGTGGCTTGGGGTTGTGGATATGATTTGGCTGTGGTCAGAGTTTGCAATAACTAATGATCTGCAACAACTGCAGGCCAGCAACACAGAGAGGCACTGTTGCACAGTGTAGGGTGTGTGTTTTCGTGCAGGCATATGTATATTGAAACACAAACACCTCCAAACCACCAACACACACAACCATCACCATCAAGACCCTATCACAGATCCCATCACACCCGCAATAATCCCAGTCGACTTGACAACCATCAGCACCAAGCAATCTTTTACCGGCCAAAACCCTGTGCTTGCGCATGTACACCCACTAAAATTGCAATGAAGGCAAGCATAATACCCACGAATAGCACATGCGACACGGTCAATGCGCATTGCAGTCGTTCTGCGAGAGCAATCTGTAGGCTCCCTGCAGCATGCAGCCGGTTGTCGTGCGGTGCGACACTCGCACGATTAAACCAAAACACCACACGATGCACACGCGGTTGTTCTATGGTGGTGTCAGCAACAGCAGCCACAGGTAGGTGATTCAACAGCGCGTGTTTGAACCGGTTTGTTGGCAACACACACTGTCACGTACCCCCCTACACACAGCGCCTGCACCATCGACAAGCAGTGTGCGCGTCACATTCACCGTGCCACACCGCGTGCGCTTTGGTCAGCATGTGTGCATCATCGGTGCGGGGGAGGCCCTGGGTGAATGGGACCCTGTCCGGGCGGTAGGCATGACGTGGACAGAGGGTGACATTTGGCAGGCTGAAGTGGATGTGGAAGCCATGTATGTTGTTGTACAAAAGGGGGGGGAGAGCACATTGGACATCCTCCCAATTGTTGTTGCATCTTTCCACATTCACAAATTCCTCCACCAGGAATGAGCTGGAATTTGAGTACAAGTATGTGGTACGTGACGACAACAACAACCCTGTATATTGGAAACCGGGCACCAACTGTAGTGTGGCACTGCCTCTGAAGATGGACGTGTTGCCTGAGTCCATCACTGTGGCGGATGACTGGGACGAGTGTGTAAGCAAAGTAGAGGTAATGTAGTTGGGTGCAAGGAGGAAATGTGGCTGGGAAATAGCAGCATATTTGTTTTTGTTTTTTGAGTCACATGTCGTTACACGTGTCAACACCACCCATCCAACACTTCAGGTGGATTACCCCCAGGGATCCCAACCCTCATCAAACAGTGATCAAACATCATTCACCTATAGCTTTGCAGAGGGGGAGATTTATCAGCCAACCGAGGCGTTTGACTTTCAGGACCAGGAAGAGGTGGATGATGAGGATGAAGAAGATTATGATGATGGGGATGGGGATGCGATGCCACAGCAAGAGACACAATCACCACCACCACCTGTGGTGGAGCCCATGCCTGTGGTGCCCCCTGCAGCAGTACCTGATGCAGACAAGCCACGGGAGATGGTGGGGGAACAGGCTGAACTGGATGAGCTCGAGGTGGTGGCCGCTGCTGCCAATCGCGCCATGAAGGTGTGTGGGTTGGGTGGGTGTGGGTGTGGGTATGTGTGTGTTTTACACATTTATATTTATTGTGTGTGTGAGGTTGTTTGTTGTTTTCACACAAGTTCCTTTTGTGTGTTGAATTCATGCATGTATCTACAAACATGTCATGATGATGGACACACATGTAGTCCCCCAACCTACAACAGAATTTGGACACAACCATTCAACAATCGGTCGAGCTGATTGATGGCTTGGAGGATCCCACTACAGAAGAGGCATTCGCAGCGGATCGTGTTGTTGCAGCAGCAGCACGCAAAGCAATTGCGCTGACACGTGCACTCAATGCTGCAGACCCATCGTACGTGTGGTGGGTTTGTTGTGGGGATGATGTGTGTCGACATCAACCACAACAACACGACATAACAACAGCAACAGCATTCCATTACAGCAACCACTATGTAACCACAATAATCACAGGTTTGCGCTCAAGGCACCCAAGAAGAATGCAGGGGAGCTTCCAGAACCCAGCAACGAGCAGCAGTAGTGCACAGTAGCTTGTAGCCAATTGTGCAGCCATAATATGATGATGTGTATTGGTTGCTCTCTTCTTTGGCTCACCACCCTGTACCTCGATGTAACAACACTCCGTGAAGCACAGCGTAGCATGGTTTATGTTATTGTTTTCTTAGCATTAGTTACACAAAAAGTAGTTGCAGCTTCTTCATAAGATGACATTCAGCACACCTGTTCGTGGAAACCTGGAAACAGCGAGCTGATGAAGAGATGAGCATGCGAAACGATGGAGAGACGTCTGGTACGAAGCATATAACTGATCCACCAATTGCTTGTGTTTGACATATTGTACACGGGCACACATCAACACTATATTTGAGGTGAATACGTTACCCATTACAGATGGCACGCTCGCACATGCTTCCTCCAAGGGGCTCGCCAAGCTGCTCTCAAACAAAGCACGCAATCACTTCAAAACCAACAATGATGACTTTCAAGCCCTTTCCGCTGTGCTAAAAATCAATGCAGGTGCTACCAATGCTGCAGGGGTGGTGTGCGGGGCAGCAGCAGCAGTCCCGGAAGATGCGCCCACCACCATGAGAGTCGCATCCACATCCCATCATCATGCGCCACTGCTCGACACGCACTCTGAAGATGAGCTGGACTGGGACGTTGGTCAAGCATACACAGACGTGCAGCGAATTGATGAGGAGGAGGAGGAGGAGGAGGGGGGAGGGGATGACGATGAAGTTGTTGAGGTCACCTTTCAGCGTGGTATGTGGGTGGATGGGTGAACACTGCATGTGTGTGTGTATGTGTGTGCATTCCATGTATTCTTATACTGTACATTGCACAGTACACAAACCTCCTCCTGCTGAACAAACCCCATTACACACCCTTTTCCCTATCCAAACCATACAGATTTTCGCAAAACCACCTCAAAGCGTGCTCGCCAGGTCTTTGATAAGCACCATGCTCTCCTGCTGCACCGCACCCACATGCTCCTCCTCCTAGCACGTGCCCTTCACATTGATCGTGCTGCTGCTGATGCTACTGTACAAGCAGTGATGATGTCCTTGCTGCCCACTGCCGATGATGATCATGTGGGGTTTGGTCCAGGTGTTGTTACTACTGGGCAATTGCATGCATTACTTGGGTGGTTTTGCAAGATGTTTAAGCACACAAAAACGTTTTCAACATCGGTATGAGTGGGGGGGGCATGGGATGTGGGATGATGATGTGGGGGTGACAGTGGGTGTGGGTGTGTCATGTAGGCCCATTTCCTTCCCAATGGTGTATACCAATGTTATTTTTGGTGTCATTACTTGCTTGTCCTTCATTCCTCACTTCCCTGCATACACCCTGCACATTCCTCATTCCCCACCCTGCACATTCCTTATTTCCTACCCTACACAGAACCAAGCAGGCCCCTCCTCGGATCCCACCCTCCCACCTGACAGGGGGCCCCAAGGTGTGGTGGAGGACCTGTTGCAGGCTGCAGCACGTAGAGAGGGGTCCAGTGAGCATCTGTGTGCATTGCTGGTGGCGTTGTTGAGGAGTCAGGGACATGTTGCCCGAACTGTAAGGTGTGTGTTTTTTAATGTGTGCGTGTGTGTGTGAGAGAGAGACAGGGTTTGTGGTGTTGTGGGTGGATGTGTGTAGAGATGTATGATGTATGTGATGTAGCATGTGATACATGATACATGTCATGCAAGCATCCCTCACAAGACATTCTTCATAACACATGTACACCCCCACACAATCAATCAAACAACCAACCAACCAACCAAACAAACAAACAAACAACAAACAAATAAACAACAAACAGGGCCTGTATGCCACTGTCACTCACAAATAAAGGGGCCCTCGCACGTGCGGCCTCTGATGCTGCGAAACGAGGGGGGAGCGGTGGTGCACATGCCAAGCCTAAAAGGCCACGCACCAGCAAGACCACAAGGAATGCAGCAGCAGTAGGCAGGGAGAAGAAGGGAGACAACACACCACCACAAGGCAAGGGGAAGAAGGGGGAAAACAAGGTGGAAAGTGCAGGGGGGAACAAGGTGGAAAATGCAGGGGGGAGCAAGGTGGAAAATGCAGGGGGCAACAAGGTGGAAAATGCAGGGGGAACCAGGGGCAACAAGGGGGGCCGCAAACGGGCAGCAGCAAGTGTTGTCAATACAAACATAGGTGACATTCATACCAACAATACGCATGAGAGGGGTGGAGCTGATGATGGGGGGGTAGTAGGGGCAGGGGCAGTGGTTGTACGTGGAGAGCAACAGTCACAGGCAGCAAAGAAAAAGAACAGGACGAGGACTACTGTTGGGAAAACCGATGTTGGTCGTGGTGGTGGTGGTGATAGTAGTGATGTATGTGTGGGTACACGTAAGTCAAGGAGTGATGGAGCAGCAGTGCAAGAGGAGGTCATGCCTGCTGCAAAGTATGTGGGTAGATGTGTGGGTGGGCATGCATTTCCCTCCCACATACACACTCCCAGACACACTCCCACACACACACTCCCATACACACACTCTCACACACACTCCCCCCAACACACTCCCACACACTCTTGCAGGCGTCGCAATCGTGGTGATGATGAATTGGAGCGTCACATAGCAATGGCTAAGCTGGCAACAGCCCTCACAGCACCTGCTGCACTAGGCACTACTACTAGTTCACCCAGGAACACCATCCTACCCAGGAGCACCCCCCTCACTGACCCCACTGGCTCCACTGGTCAGCACCCCCATGGTGGGATGGGTATCACCATCACTGCCACTGGAGCAACCACGTCTCATCATGCAACCAACAACCCCCAACACCAGCAAGGGGACCATGATACAGCAGCAGCCCATACAGCAGCAGCAGGAGCAGCAGGAGAGGGGGCAGTGAGGTACAGGCAGGAAGCGAATGGTGCTGCATGTTTTTGGGTGGAGGTTCTTGTGACAGAGGAGGGAGATGTGGGGGGAAGAGGAGGGGAGGAGAATGGAAGAGGAGGGGACGAGGAACAACGTGAGGGTGGTGGGAAAAGTACTCGCAATGGTCAGCGTGATGGTCAACGCGTGGGAGGAACTGATGTTGACCAACAGCATGCATTGGCACAAAACAACCCAGGAGCACAACCACCAACACGTCGCCGGTGGGTGCATGTTGACCCGGTCGAACTATGGGTTGACCGTCCCCAGCATGTAGAAAACGCACTAGCACGTGGTCAACCATTGTCCTACGTCATTGCATGCATGAATGGCAAGGTCAAAGACGTAACCAAGCGCTACTGTGCAGATGTGCGGGCGACACAAAAGCTCCGGGATGAGTCATGGTGGCAGGAGACACTTGCACCCCTTCGAATGCGACTGGACAATATGGGTGGGATGGGGGGGCATGGTGGTGGTGGGGTGGAGGTATTAACAGCAACAGCAACGGGGGGGGGGGCGGGCATGCAGGCTGCTGCTGGTGGTGGTGTGGGTGGTGGTGGTGTGGGTGGTGGTGTGGTGGCACATGGTGGTGGTGGGTCCAGTGGTGTTGTGGGTGGTCGTGGTAGGAAATCAATGGCGAATGTGGGTATTATTGGGCAAGAGGGTGGCTTTGTGAGAGAGGTATGTGTTTGGGGGTTATCACACATCGTACATGCACATGATGCATCATACATCATATCATACACTGTACATCATACACGCCCTTTCTGCGTACCATGTTTACGCACACACCCTGTTTACACACACATCAACACCAACACACACATACTGTTCACCCCCTCCCCCCACCCACGCATACACACGCTCCCCCAACCCAAAACACAAGGATATGGATGCAGAAGACCATGAACTCCATCAACGTGCAGCCAGTCAACTACACACCGTACCCAAAACACTCAAGGAGCTCGAGGGACACCCTGTCTTTGTGAGAGGGGACAAGTTGAAAAAATATGAAGCAATACGCCCAAAAGCAAAGGCGCAAGGGGTTGTCCAGTATGTGGGGTGGGGGTGGAGGGTGTTGGGAGGTGGGGTGGGGGGGTGGGGGGGTAGGCTAACATGTTTGTGTGCGTGGGGGGGGCATGGGTATGTGTGTGTGTGGTATACATGTATCTTTGTTTGTACAACACGCTTCTTATATTGTATGTAGTGCTATAGGTGTACATCAGAGCAGCACATGTCATACGCATACATCCCTGTACATCCACACACCCCTTCCACCCACATCACACCCACCCTCACCCACCCACCCCAGTGGCAAGCCCTACTACCTGAGGACAGACATATCACAGCTGCACTCTGCTGATGTGTGGCGTAGGGAGGGGCGTGTGGTGATGCAAACACAGCTAGCAACACCCGCCAAGCAAGTGCCCAAGAGGGGAGGGGGGAGGGGGGCAGGCAACAAGGTGTGAGTGCTGGTGTTTGTTGGTGTCGGTGGGTGTTGGTGTGTGAGTGTTGGTGTGAGTGTGGGTGTGAGTGTGGGTGTGAGTGTGTGTGTTGGTGCGCGTAGGTTGTGGGTGTATTATGAGAACACATGCTGTGTAGGGTATCACAGAGAACTATGGGGTGTATGTATACAAATACATTGTGTACATGTAGGTACCACATACACACCACGTATGCATGTAAGGATGTGTGACTCCCTCACATACCTGTACTACACACACACACACACACACACAGGCATCACCAAGCAATCCTTTCCAAGCAGGCCGTGGTCGTACATTCACCCACACCACCACCACCACCACCACCAACAACAACAACAACAGCAACAACGATGACAACCTGGCACTTGATCTCGACCCACTGCTCAACCCACACACCGCCAATACCACCCAAGACAACACCGCCGACACACCCATGACATCCCTCTATGGTGATTGGCAAACCACCCCCGACATCATCACCCCCATCCAAGATGGTGTCATCCCACGAAACAAGTATGGCAATGTAGAAGCACCCCCCTTTGTGCCCCGACTACCCCCGGGCCTGGTGCACCTCAACCACCCATATATAGCAAAAACATGTCGATCGCTGGGTGTGGAGTATGCATCGGCGATGGTGGGGTTTGAGAGGAGGAGGGGGGGGAGTGTGCCGGTGTTGGCGGGGGTGGTGGTGTGTGAGGGGGATGGGGAGCGGGTGTTGGATGCATACTGGGAGCAGCAACGGTGTGTTTGGGGGATTGTGGTGTGCGTGGTGGTCGTGGTGGTGGTGGCGGTGGTGTGTGTGGTGTGTGTGGTGGTGGTTTTTGTTGCCCACATGTAGGCAAGTGCTGTTGTGTGTACCCGTGTGTACCCTTTGGGTGTTGTATCTGTGTGTCAGCATACGTACGCATTCATGATAGCAACACCCATGCATCACATCCATGCACAACAACAACAAAGACACAAATAATAACATGATAATGAATAGTAAAAATACCGCACCCAGGCGTCAGGAGGAGCAAGCTGCAGCGAAAAGGCGTGCACTGGGAAATAAACTGTGGGCACGGTTGATCAGGGCTGTGCTGGCAAAAGCACAGCTGCAACAGGAACATGGATGTGGTGGGAGCGGTGGTGGCGTGGTGGAGCAAGTGGGTGGGGCAGGGTTGGTGGAGCAGGGAAGAGCTCTGGAGGGGAGCGATGTGGAAGACTTGTGAATTTTAGTTTGCGACAGTCAACGACACAAATTCTTTTTATGCAAGCAGCATTTAGTTCTATATTGTACAACATATACATCATTGTAACGACAATTTAAGGTCACGTTTGTTTTGGTTGTTGCAGCGATGCCTGCCCTCGTGCACCCTCAGAGACAACATACAACCATGAAACATGCCCGCCGCTGATAACAACAACTGGTTTACTGCAGCAGCGCAGTTTTTACTGTCGGGGTACGATGTGCAGCAAGCAACATCATGGCGGGGCCATGCACGTCAATGGCGTCAAGAGGATGTGCGCTGGACAGTGGACGAGCAGCTCCACGTTGCAGGCCTGGAGCACTTGAACAGGTACACTTCTTGATGGTGCACAGACATGGGCATGTACAAATAGTTGAACATGGTTGAAACAGACATGACCGCCAGATGTAGACTGGTCACACCCTCAACCCTCCCATCCCTCCCCCATCTCATCTCTCAGCCTGCACCAACGCACCTGGCGCAAGGAGGCACGAGAGCAAGTCCACGTCAACAATGCCACCTATCGATGGCAGTCGTATGTGTCAACCACCAAGTCAGAAATTCAACTGAAGTTAGAACAACTCAAGGGTGTTGCCTTTACATCTGCCATCCTTGCTGGTTTTGCGACAACCTCGTTTTTGCAGTTTGGATATGACACGACAAGTGTGTCGTCCGTGGTGAATTGGATGTATGCATTGAGCACAGCAGTGTCGGTATGTGGGGTGTGGGGGTGCTGTTGGTGTTGAGGTTCCTTGTTTTTTTTTATTATCATTCAGTATGGTGATAAATACTCCATGTTTATAATTCTTCAATGTGTTTCTGTATCATATCATCTGCATACCCTCCTATGACACACACCACACACCACCACACACCTCTCCCTATCGTACACACACCACACACCACCGTCACCAGGTTGGCCTGTCGTGTAATGCAATGGTGTTGGCAACAGTAGTACAAGCAAGCATTATGAAGATATATAGGAAATATGTGAGTTCTCATGCTGAGGCGGAGTACTTTGCGGCCTGTGTGAGATTTGTGCACGGGTATGTGTGTGGTGGTGGTGGTGGTTTTGTGTGTGTGTGTGTGTGTATAGTGGTGTATGTGTGTGTGGTGGTGGTTTTGGTGTGTGTATAGTGGTGTATATGTGTGTGTCTTTGTGTGACTGTGTATGCTATATCATACTATATATACATGCTACCTCACACATCAACACACACACACACACACAGGTACACATATGGGTCCCACCCGAACCAGCCAAATCGCAATCATGCACGTTCATTCGACACGTTTTGGAAACACCGATGTGCTCCTGCATTCAAGAGCATCTACATACTCTTTCTTGCTGCGTTGCTTACCTTTGTATTGAACGTGGGGGTGGCGGTGTGGATCGTGTTCAACCCCAACACACCCCCAGTGTCACCCACAAGCGATGGTGGTGGTGGTGGTGGTGATGGTACAGCCAATGCCACATCATATACTGCTACAACAATGGGCAATTACATAATAGATAATACTACAATATACAATACTACAATACAAAACACCACACCAAGTGTGAATGCATCATCATCATCATCGTCATCATCATCATCTATATCATCACCACTCGTGTTGGGTGATACGAATGCTACAAACAACACCACGACAACACTGCTCAATAACATCACCACTGGTGTGTTGAGTACCAACGTAACCACTGATGCTCTACTTGGAAACATTACCGCTGGTTTGTTGAGTGCAAATGTCACCAGTACAACAAGCAACAGTACAACCACGTCACCTGATGACACTGCCACCACTACCGCTGCATCTGGATTTCCACAAGGTGTTGTGCTGCATGCACTTGTGTGTTGTATGTTGTGTGTTGCACGTTGCTGTCATGTGTGTTGTATTTTATCAACAGCATCCTTGAAAACACACACACACATCATCCTTAAAACAACACCCACAGGTATTCCCATCACCTTGAGCATCATGCTAGGTTTGAGTGTGATGGTGTGTTTACTCATTGGCCAGCGTTTTTTGCTTCATGTATTGGGACGTGGTGCATCAGTGGTATGCCGGCTGATGTGTGTGTGTGTGTGTGTGTGTGCGGTGTGTGCTGTGTATCATGTGTGGTGCATAGGTGGTATGCTGGGTGATGTGTGTGTGTATCACGGGTGTGTGTGTGGTGGCTGCTTTGTACCATGTGTGTTGTGCAAGGGTGTCTTGTGTGTATGCAATAGTACTGAAGGCAATACACATAAACGTTTTGTTCCCAATACACATCAATGCTTTGTTCCCCCTGCATGCTGCAACGGAGATATCCACTGATGCATGTACCCACCCACCCACCCACACCATGAACCAAACACACCCACCTTGACCCACCACCCACAAAACAGCATACATCACGCCCCACACCAACACGGGGTCTCCCCTTTGACTGGGATGCAGTGCTGGTCCCTGTGTCACGTGCCAACTCCCTGGCACCTTCTCGACCACCTTCCCGGGTACCTTCTCGACCACCTTCTCGACCACATTCTCGGGCGCCTTCTCGCACGTCGTTTGGTGGGGGATCTGAGCAACACGACAGTCAGGGGGGGCACGAGGGGAACGAGGCAAGTGGGTGGGAGGGAGGGGAGGAGGCAGGCAAGGAGGGGGCCACGTGGTTGCGACGACGAAATACGAGGGGAGAATAGGGTGTGTTGTATGTTTATGATACATGGTTGTATTTGTTATCATTTATTTTTTTGATAGAGGACACTCCTTCCAAGCGTGTCCTTGGTTCGTTCATTATTGTTGTTGATTATTGATAGATAACAATATTGTGTCCAGTACTTGTCGTTGTCTAGTGCTGTCAGGTATGTTGTTGATTATTGTTGTCCACTGTACCGTCAGGCATGAATCATTTCCACCATGTGCAGTTACTTGAGGACTTGCTATTGTCTGCTACACATCATATAGTAACCTGAACAACACATTTGAAAACACGTGTCAACACACACAAGAAACAGTCAACCAGCATTGTGTACATACTTGCTCACATGTGTTTCAGGGGTGGTGGGGGGTTGTCACGCCCCCTCTGGTATGACCAGTGCACCGCATGCACACATGATGTACAGCATACGCAAGTGTATGAGCAAAGCACGTCATTGATCAATGCTGGGGCAAAACAAAGGTATACATAGTAATAGTAAAGGGTAAATGTATGTATTATGTATTAAATGTATTAAAGAAGGGTGTATGCATGACACACAATCAAGCACATGCACGACAAACAGGGTCTATTCTGTGATACAGAACAAAACAAACAGACACCAAAAATCATACACACAATGGAGGGGGGTCCTGTTTTGCGTATGGTGATTGCAGTACCATGCCACACAATCTACCCATATACACCACAAACACCTCTGTTTCTCACCCCCACCTCCTCATCCTCCCCCCCCCACAGGTGGAGACGTATGTGTCGAAGCCGCCCGCTCTTCATACTCACGCAACACAGGCACCACATCCCCTCGTCCATTGGCTTCAGCCAGTTCCCGGGGTGTTTTCCCAGCCTGTGTTTTCGCCAACACATTGGCCCCTGCCTCTAATAACAGTTTCACACACTGCAGCTCCCCCCGTCGAGCCGCCAGTTGCAGGGGCGTCCACCCCTGGCTGTTACTCAAGTTTACGTTGCACTTGCGGCTGCGTAGCATCATGGATACGAGGCGGGTGTTGCCCTGGGTGGCTGCCCAGTGAAGGGGGGTGGTGAATTCGTTGTTGGTGGCGGTGAGGACGATCGACGCATCGGCGCCTGCGTGAAGGAGGAGCTCTACGCACTCAGAGTCCTGCGTTGTAGTTGGGGGGAGGGGGAGAATTGTTTTTTGGGGGAAGGGGGGGGCATTGTGTTTTTGGGGGTGAGAATTGTGTTTTTGGAAGGGAAGAGAATTGTTATTGTTCTGGAGGGGGGATATCTTGAGGAGCAGTTGCGCACAATCACACTCGTACCCCCCCCCCACCCCCCACCCACCCACACCAACCCACGCACACCTCTGCTTCCACAGCACACTGCAGCGCCGTCTTCCCGGCAGCATTACGCAACCCCAAATTGGCCCCATGCTTGAGCAACTCCTCCAATATCATCGCATGGCCCAACTCAGCCGCCACATGCACGGGTGTGTTGTGATTATTCGTACCCCCATACACACCACCCATCCCACTCCCACCCATCCCACTCCCACCATTGGATTGCTGTGTATTGGTAACCCCTGGCATAACCACAATACCAGGGGGTGTGGGCAGGCTGTTGGCTTGTATCATTCCGGGATTGGTGGTGGTGCTTGCACTGGAAGGTGCTGCAGCGCTGCCTGCAGAATGTGTCCTGTTGAGGAGGCGAGGTGGCACGGGGTGGGTGGTGGTGGAGGGGTGCGGTGGGGCGCTCCATGTGCCGTTGCTGTAGGGGTTGCTGTCACGGTTTTGAATGTTGACCAGTGCACCACAGCGCAGCAACTCCTCCACCTGGGGGAGAGGGTGGGGGAATGGTATCATGCACATGCTTGTTTTTTGTTGTGGTGGTGATGTTGGTGTTTTGATATGGTTATGGCATGTGTGATATGATACTCAATGTCATGTACATAGTATGTGGTTGTTGTGTGTATCGCATACCTACACACACAGCCAACACACACACCCAACACACACACACACACACACACCATAATTTCATGTCCCTTTTCAACAGCGAAGTGTAATGGTGTGCTCCCCCTCGCATCAGCAGCATTCACTAGTTGAGGGGAGAGCAATCCCTCCTCCCTACATCGCTGTATGAACGCTACATTGCTGTTGCATGCTGCTGTGTGTACAAGTGTGCGACCCTGTGTGTGTTTGGGGTGTGTGGTTTGGGGGGGTGTTTGATGGGTGGAGGGTGTATGTGTATGTATGGGTGGTACGTGGGTCTATGTGTGTTGGATGCACATGCACACATTATGCACACAGACACACATGATGCGCGCACACACACACAACACAACACACATGCATCATAATCATCATCTTTATATTTATACTTGATCATAATCAGCATCATCATCATCATCATCCCCAACACCATCATCAACATCATTACCATCCCCAACATAATCATCATATCAACGTCGTCATCATCCCCAACATAATCATCCCCAACAACACAATCAACATCATACTACTACCTTGGCATTCTTCATAGACAACACTTCTGTTTTTGACTTCAAAGTGGGTATGAGTGTTTCCACTGCACCCTTCTCTAGCAGCTTCCACAACCATCCTGTGGTTTTTCAGGTGAAAATAAAGGGGAGTTGACACACGTCATGAGGGGGAGGAGGAGGACAATGCAAACGTATGTGATAGTATACAGCTTCGTCTTTGCAGACACACACATACACACATAGACACACACAGACACACATACACACACATACATACACATACTGCATACATATATCCCCACGTACACTACCCACCCCGTACCCACCCACCCACACCAGTGCCCCCCTCGCATTTTTTATTTTTCAGCACACCCACCACTACCCACCACACCTACCACCCACCACACCTACCAATTTCCCAAATCGCCTGTACTTGTTTTTGAAAATTCGAATCCAACAGCGCAGCAGACTCGATAATGTTTTCCACCGCATCCATATTGACAGGGTGGCCAAGTGCACCCCACAGTTCTGGTGGGGATTTTGCCTCAGCGAGCATTGACTGAAAGGCAGTGTCAGGGTCACCCCGTGACCCAGTGCTGTGGGGGGGGAACGGAGAGGGTGTTTGGGGGGTGTTTGGGGGAATGGAGTGTGCGGTGGTGAGGGTAGGCTGATACGTACATCACTGTAACACTCTACCACCCCAAAATACACACACACATACACACACACACAGTACCCACCACCACCCCCACACCGTTGCTGGTAGGCGAGCACGAGTGCATCTCGAGATGCTTCCCGCCCTTGGACCACCTGTGGTGCATACCACTTGACAGCCTTGAACAACACGCTCATGAGCGCATTTTCATCCAAATCACGTAACCACTTGCGGAAATTGCAAGAGAGCTTGGCCTCAACGTCTGCCCTGTGACGCTTGCGTGCTGTGGGGGGCGTGCGTGGTTTTGGTGGGCGGCCGGCAACAGGGTGTGTTGATGGTGGTGTCTGTAGACACATGGCAAGTACAACGCCCACACTACAAAACCAAACTACCTGGTGGCCCTGACAAGATGAGCCGCACGTGTTCTGTGAGTGTTGCAAAGCTCCCGAGATTCCGCCATGATGGCTCCCCTGCGCACCACACTAGAGTTTCATCATTGATCATTCGCTGTATATACAATTGAACGAGTGTGTCGCTTTCATGGGGCCCATCGGCAACGCCGTTGTTTACGAAAAACCAAGTCTTATTGTCCATGTTGGGTTGTGGGATTGTCGGAGCCATGGTGGTCATATCTTCGTGAAATGGCCTCCTTTGCTCCGCATCAGTCACCCCAACAGCACTGCATTTGGATGCGGTGCAATCCTATGTGCTTGTGTTGTGTATGCGAACACTGTGGGCTGCGATGGGTAATTTATACTACACTCGATGGTGTTGTTTGTGGGTTTGGAATAGGGAAACCTGTCTGAAACAATTCGTTTCAAGCCATTTTGATACGGGCTGTATGATATCGATGCGCGTTTTCAACCTTGGTTGGTAGTATACAATGGTGTGTGTGGGGTGTGGGGTGTGTGTGTCACAACATACACAGTACATTATTGCCCTGATTTGTAACAACACTATCTCTTCACAACACACCACATAATTTCATCACACATACATTCGATCCTCTCTATGAGGCAGGGCATCTAACGCTGCACTGCATGTCAAAGAGATCTGCATCTGGTGGTCAAAGCAGTCCAAATCCTCCGTTGAAAAAGTCCAAAATGGCATCCAACGGCACAACTGTCAACGGGGATGCTGGGGTGGAGATTGATGAGGATTTGCACAGCAGGCAGCTCGCTGTGTATGGCAAGGAATCGATGCGAAAGCTGGCTGCAGCTGATGTGCTGATTGTGGGCATGAATGGCCTCGGTGTAGAAGTTGGTATGTTGTATTTCATGTCGATGATGGCTGGGGCTGGGGTCTTGCGTGTAGGACGGCCACCGTTGATGATGGCCCTTGATGCTGATGCCCAAACCACCACAGCAAAGAATGTGATCCTTGCTGGAGTGCGCTCTGTTACTATTGCTGACAAGGCAGAGGTGACAGTGCGTGATATGGCAGCACACTTTTACCTGGGCAAGGGCGATGTGGGCAAAAACCGTGCCGAGGCAAGCAAAGATGCACTCCAGGAGCTCAACACGGGCGTTGCTGTCACTGCCTACACGGGCGACATCACCAACGACTTTGTGTCTCAGTTCAAGGTCGGGGGGGTTGTGTTGATCACTGTGTTGATCATTGCGTTGTCATCTTCAAGCCCATCCATCATCATCATCACAACCACAGGTGGTGGTGGTTTCGGACGTGCCCCTTGCAGAGGCAGTGCGCATCGATGATTTTTGCCACAAAAACAACATTGCATTCATCCGTGCAGACATCCGTGGTGTGTTTGGCTCTGTCTTTTGCGACTTTGGACCCAGCTTTGTGGTGTCTGATGTGGATGGTATGATATAGTGATGTGTGTTGTCGAGTGTGTGGGGTGTGTGGGTGGGAATATTGTGGTATGTGTGTGGTGTGTGGTGGTGCATGTGTGGTATGTGATGGTGTGTATGTGGATAGTTTGTAAGGTTGAGTGATAGTAAACACACTGACATGCCTCTGCTACACGTGCCTGATCTCATGACACACACAGGTGAGCAGCCCCACACGGGCATTGTTGCGTCCATCACAACAGATGACACCACAACCTTGATTACATGTGTAGATGATGAGCGCTTGGAGTTTAATGTACGTCGTTATGGTGCTGTGTGACGTGGTTGATGGATACCCACACACATACAACTCCACACCCACCTACACCCACTACACACCCACCTACACACCTTCATCAATATACACCCTTGCACACACCTACATACCTTCATCAGGATGGTGAGCTAGTGGTGTTTACAGAGGTACAGGGCATGCCTGAGCTCAATGATGGTACACCCCGACGTATCAAGAATTGCAAGGTATGCAGTGTGTGTGCATGTGTATACAGTGTGTATGCATGTGTGTGCAACGTATATCCAACATGTACAACACACACACACATGTATGTGTGTACAACACTCGATGACATTCACACCCACCCCAACCCTCACACACCCCAACCCTCACACTCACGCTCACACCCACATACACTTACTCTAACACCCCCCTCCCCCCCCTCCCCCCCACACTCAGCCCATTTCATTCGAGTTGGAAGATGACGTCAGCCTCCTGGGAGAATACATACGAGGTGGCATTGTCACACAACACAAGGAACCAAAAACCCTGTCATTCAAGACACTGACGCAAGCTCTAGAAGACCCCGGGGAGTTCCTCCTGTCAGACTTTAGCAAGATGGAGCGACCTGCAATGCTACATGTTGGGTTTCAAGCACTCGATGCATTTCAGGTGTGTGTTTTTGTGTGGTTGGTGTGTGTTTTTGTGTGTATTGTTGGTCGTTACTGTGTACATAAATGTGTGTATGTTTTGTATGCACTGGACTATACATACTCTATACATATCTGAATGACATACTATACCTATCCGTGATGATTCCACGCACACCACTGGGAACAACAACCCCCTCTCCCTACCCCCCCCCCCCTCCTCTCCCCCCCCAACCCCCCCCAACACCACACAGGCGGAACACACACGCCTCCCCACCCCCGGCTCCGATGAGGACGCAGAAACCCTCCTCACCCTGGCTACCAACATCAACGACACAGCCCCTAGTAAAATCGACCTCGACAAGGACGTCCTACGAAAACTGGCCCTGGGTGCTGCGGGTGAGCTCAACCCCATGGCAGCCATGTTTGGTGGGATTGTTGGTCAAGAGGTGGTCAAAGCTGCAAGTGGGAAGTTCCACCCCTTGTTTCAATTTTTTTATTTTGACTCACTGGAGTCCCTGCCTGACCACCCGCTGTCCCAAGAGGAGGTGGCCCCCCAGGGCACACGATACGATGGACAGATTGCCGTGTTTGGGAAGACGCTGCAGGAAAAGTTGGAGAATTTGCAGTTGTTTTTGGTGGGGGCGGGGGCACTGGGGTGTGAGTTTTTGAAGAATTTTGCGCTCATGGGTGTGGGGTGTGGGGACAAGGGGTTGCTGACGGTGACGGATGATGATGTCATTGAAAAGAGCAACTTGAGTAGGCAGTTTTTGTTTCGGGACTGGAACATTGGAAGGTGTGTGGTGGGTGGGGGTGGGGGTGACTGGCATGCTTGGTGTGGGGAATGAGAGAATTGGACACATCTGGAGGACGGGAAGATTGCATGTTGTGTGTTTGCCATTTTGTTGTCACGCATCCTTCCCCTCTCATTTCATATCCCCTCTGCACTCTCATTTCACACAGTCCCCCCCCTCTCATTTCACGCATGCCCCCCCTCTCACTTCACCCCCCCCCTCTTTTCACAGTTCCAAGTCAACAGTTGCCAGTGATGCTGCTCGTGCCATCAACCCTGTACTCAAGGTCAACGCTTTGCAGAACCGTGTGTCCCCTGAGACTGAGGATGTGTTCAATGATGGCTTCTGGGAGGTACGAATGGGTGAGGAAGGGATGAGGGGAGCATTGTTTGTGGTGGGACTGAGCGATGGTGGAGTGTGTATGTGCATGTGTGCTGGGGTGTTTGTGTGTACATGGTGGAGTGTGTATGAGCCCACACACCCCTCCCACACCCTCTCAAACACTCTCACACCCCCTCCCCCACCCACCCCCCAGGGTCTTGACTTGGTGGTTAATGCTCTAGACAATGTCAACGCACGCCTCTATGTGGATAGTCGTTGTGTCTACTTTAACAAGCCACTGCTTGAAAGTGGAACCCTGGGGCCCAAGTGCAACACACAGGATGTCATTCCACGTCTGACTGAAAATTATGGTGTGTGTGTTGAGGGTGTGTGTGTCGAGGGGGGTGAAGGGAGAGAAGGGGGGGGTGACTGAGAATTATGGTGTGTGTTAAGGGTGTGTGTGTTGGGGGAGCATAGTAGGGGTTTGGGTGACTGAAAATTATGGTGTGTGTTGGGGTGTGTAAAGGGAGGGGGTGGGTGGATGTGAAGGTGGATGTAGGTAATGCATGTCTACGCAGAGTGTGCATGTGTGTGTGTGTATTGCGTCACACACATGTTTCATAACGTACATGATTGCACCCCCACATGTGTACACACACACACACACACACACACACACACACACACACACACCACACCCCTTCACCCCTTCCCTCTTCTTCACATTTTTATCCACCTCCTCCCCCCCCCCAGGTGCCAGCAGGGACCCCCCTGAAAAACAGGCCCCCATGTGCACCCTCCACAGTTTCCCCCACAACATACAACACTGCCTCACCTATGCCCGAAGTGAGTTTGAGGGCATGATGGAAAAGGCACCCGCTGAGGCCAACACCTTCCTTGCAGACCCTGCAAAATACATCGATGCACTGCGTGCACAGAGCGATGCTGCAGTATGCTATAGGGGGGTTGATTGTGTGTGATTGTGTGTGGTTGTGTGTGATTGTGTGTGGTTGTGTGTGGTTGTGTGTGTGATTGTGTGTGGGTGTAGTATGTGTGTGATGGCAAGTGTGTGTGTATACATGTATAGGTGTGTGTACTGTTGTGTGCACAGAGACATACATGCTTGGGTACACATGTACACATTGACATGCACACCCACCTCTGTACACCCACCTCCACCCCCCAACCCCCACGCACCCACACCAACACCCCCCCACAGGCACGTGATCAGTTGGAAAAAGTGGCAGAGCTGCTTGTCAATGATCGCTGTTTGACATTTGAGGACTGTGTAGCATGGGCACGACGTAAATTCCAAGCCAACTTTCATGATCGTATTGCACAGCTGGTGTTTACGTTTCCTGAAGACGCGGTGACCTCTACAGGGGCCCTGTTTTGGAGTGCACCCAAGCGTTTTCCTCATGCACTCGACTTTGATGTATGTTGGTGGTGGTGGTGGTGTGTGTGGTGGGACGTGGTCTTGTGTTGTGGTGGTTGTTTTTGGTTGTTTTTTGTGATATTTTTTTGTGGTCCTTTCCTTTGTATGCCAATGATAGTCAATACTTCCCCCCTTGTTCCCCCTTTTCCATTGTACCCCCCCCCAATGCAATTCCCACCTTTCCATTACACCCCCCCCCCCCTCTCTCATTCAATCAATACTCAAAACTTGTTACATGCACAGGCAAGTGACGAAGGCCAACAAGCAATGATCCAAGCAGCAGCAATCCTCAGAGCCCAAGTCTACTCCCTTCCCATCCCCGACTGGGCAGCAGACCCTACCAAAATAATGACAGTCGCAGCATCCGTCCCCATTGCCCCCTTTTCACCCAAAGCAGGCGTCAAAATCGAAACAGACCCCAAGGCCCAAAACGCCAACCCTGTGTCAGCCAGCGATGATGCGACTGCGATCGATGGACTGGCAGAGACACTGCTGGGGGCAGTCAAGGCATTGCCGAGTGGGTTTTCGCTGTCCCCTGTTGTGTTTGAGAAGGATGATGATACGAATTATCACATGGCGTTTATCGCGGGGTTTGCCAATATGCGGGCGAGGAATTATGATATTGGGGAGGTGGATCGATTGCAGGCAAAGTTGATTGCTGGCAAGATTATTCCTGCTATTGCCACAACGACTGCTATGGCCACTGGTGCGTGGGGAGGGGTGTTGACATATGTATATGTATATATGCGCACACATATATATGCACATCCGTCTTCCCTATGCACATACAAACGTTTGCCTTCCCTATACACACACATCCCTTTCACGCCCCACCAATAGGGTTGGTATGCCTAGAGCTCTACAAGGTTCTCCAATCCAAACCCCTCGAATCCTACCGCAACACCTTTGCCAACCTCGCCCTCCCCCTCTTTGCAATGGCCGAACCAATCCCACCTAAAACATTCACCCATGCCGACATGGAGTGGTCCCTGTGGGACCGGTGGATCCTCGAGGGGGACCTCACAGTGCAGCAGGTGCTCGACTGGTTCAAAACCAAGGGGCTGGAGGCATATAGCATCTCCTGTGGGCAGAGCTTGCTGTACAACAACGTGTTTATGAAACACAAGGAGCGGCTGGACAAGAAAATGAGCGAACTGGTGAAAACGGTGGCGAAAATCGAATTGCCTGCGTATCGCAACCATTTTGATGTGGTGGTGGCGTGTGAGGACGAAGAGGGGGAGGATTTGGACGTGCCGTTGGTGTCTATCAAGTTTCGATAATGTACCTCTTTGTAAAAGAGGAGGGAGGGGTGTGTGTTTTTTGGGTGTTTTCATTGGGGTGTTTCATTGGAAACATGTGTTGTTGCCGAGAAGTATGTTTTTTGTGTGTGTGTATGTGCATTTCCTAGTGTGCATAACTTCCTGTTGCAAACATGTGTGTGGGAAAACAAGCACCATTTACAACAGATTTACAAAAACATGCACGTACAGAAAACACGACATTCCCTCGTCATCTTCGGCGTGTCCTCCCTTCCCCACCACGCTCATCTCCACCCTCTGCTTTGCGTTTTGCCCCAGCCTTGACATCCTCCATCAGTGTATTGAGACCAAACACGTCCTCATCCACGTCATTGCCCCCTTTCTCAAACTGCACAGGGCCACTGCCACCCTTGCCCGAGTAGTCAGCACCACTAAAGCCCTTATCAGGTCGAAATCGGCGCCCACCCTGTGGTTGTTGTTGTTGTTGGTGTAAAATGGTTTTCCAGTTGTGTGTGGTGGGTGGAATGCGTGTGCAGTTGTGGGTGATGAATTATGGTTTGTTTTGCGGGTGATGATGACTGGTGTTGCTGGTGGTACTGCATAACACAACATACACAATCGTCTCTCCATGCGCACAAAAACAGGACCCCAGCACACCCCACCGGTTCCCACACCACTCCCCATCCATCGTTCCCCATCTTTCTTTTCCCCCCCCCACCTCGTCTGCTGGTATGTCTGCACCATCCTCATCATCCACAGCAGCCTTGTTTGGCCTGTATAAATTACTACCACGATCTGCATACAACGGTTTGTCATACACGTTGTAGGTGTCTTCTGCTGCCAAGCCACTCTGCAAGCCCCCCTCTTGGTTGAACAGACGTTGGTCATACATCACTTCTCCCTGCTTGACGTTGGCCTAAGGGGGGGTGTATGATACACAGCATGATACACAGCATGACACAGCATGACACAATACTGTATATACACAACTGTATGCACATACTTGTATATACAAAACTGTATGTACACATTTTGCAAATGCATGAAACATGCACCCCCCCCCCCGCCCCCCCCCCACACACATACCAATCCCAGTGCAATCTTTTCGCTAATGTCCCTATCCCTATCCCTATGCAATGCACTCTGCCGCCCCCCCGCAGCTTCCCTTCGGCGTTCCCTTTCTCGTTCCCGTCTGCGCTCCTCACGAATGCGCTCACGTTCCCTCAGCTCCTTGGCGTCGGGGTCGTCATGGCCACTGCCACGGCGTGCTGGGGGTGCATGGTCATCTTCGTCTGTGTCTGAGGCACTGCTGGTGGGCATGGGTGCTGCTGCTTCCCTGTGTAGGTGTTGGTGTGTGTGTAAATGTGTGTGTAAATGCTTGTGTAAATGCGTGTGTAAATGCGTGTGTAAATGTGTGTGTAAATGCGTGTGTAAATGTGTGTGTAGATGTTTGACGTACCCACCCCCCCACCCTTGGAAAAACAACACACATCCCCAAACATTCAACACCCCCCAAACACACCCTCCCCCTCCAAAAAAACAACAACCTACCCGCGTTCCACGGTGCCATCTGCAGCCACACGTGCTCCCCCTCCTCCCCCCCCCTGTCGCTCCATACGTGCCCGTGCCGCCAGCTCTCGCAACTCCTTCTCCTTGGCCTCCTTCTCCCGCATCTGCCGCTCCCTTTGCAGTTTCGCACGCACCTCTATTGATTCGCGTGCCTTTTGTTCGGCAATGTACAGCGCCTCTGTAAACTTGGCAAATCCATCGTTGATTTGGGTCTCTTGCAATCCTCGGCCATCTGCCGCAAGACGCTTGTCCAATGGAATCGTGTAGCCCTTGGCGTTTTTCCAGTTGGAAATGCAAGGGGGAACCTTCCAGTCGGCGTGGTCTTTTGCAGAGAGGGCACGTGGAGGGGAGTGCATGATGGGAACGGGGGGGGAGCCAGATGGCCGTGGTACCTTGGTCATGCGGAACTTGGGGGGCTCGAGTGGATCGACCGGCATGTCTTGCATCTTGATGATGCGCGTCGTGGCGCCGCTGTTGTGCAAGGGGTTGGTGTTGGCTGGTGTGTATTTGATATACATGGCTTCTCCTGGCTGGGTGGGGATTGCTTTTGTCTGCTTGGCTGCAAGTTTTTTGTTCATCACTTTTTCCAATGCCATGGCAGTCTCTTTGGTGGATTCAATCACTGTTTCTTCATCGGGGCGCTCCATACCCTGGGTGTTATGGAGTGGTAACAGGGTGTACACACAAATGCCTTGGATGTACCCCTTGGGTTTACACAAACACCACAACAAACCTCGCCCTTGGCGATGCGGTCAATCTTGGGTACGAGTGCTGTGTGGTCTGAGACAATGGCCTTGTCCTTGTTCTTGCCCTGCCGCAAGATGACATCATATTGTACATCACCCTCTGCGTTGGTGGTCAGGGCCAACGTCTTGCTGGTTGCAGCTGCATCCTTGCGCCCCATGCCCAGTGGGTACTGTGCCATAAGGATCTCAGGAAATGCACCACCTCCTCCAAAATCAGCATCTTTGCGTGGGACATAGCCTTTGCGCTTTCCATAAGGTGGCACGGACGAGTTGGATGCAGGCAATGCTGCAGCATCGTCTGCTTTGCTTTGCTCTGCTGGCTTGCGACTGCTATAATCACGAGTGGGAGCTGGTAAACTGGACAACAAAAGGGACATGTTGTTGGTGGGTAGCGTTGGGATGGTTGTTGTTTACAAGGTTGCTGTTGATGGGAGTGGTTGTTGTGGTGCTTGGTTCTCAGCTAGACATCCTGGCAAGTGTAAATGGTGTGTTTGGGGAATGTTTGTGAAAAGAACACAACACACAAAACATAAATGGGTCAGTTCTTGCGTTCGTTCAACACCATCTCCACTTGCCATGCGTTGCCCTCTCCGTGCCAAACATGATCTGCCTGCTTGCTGATGCTGTCAGCAGGAGGGTAGCACAGCCCCTCACGTGCCTTGCGGTGGCGTGCGGTGGAGTTGTCTTCTTGGGCATCACGCGCGTTGAGCATGGCCTCGGCAATCTGCCCCTCGCTGGTTGCTGCCATCATCAGCTGTGTTGGAGGAGAGGGTGTGTTGGAGAGGGCCCATATGGAAAATGAATGCTGCATGAACCAATACCATGGGAGGCCCAAGTGGCAATGTGTCACCTCGGTCCACCTGCCAGAAATGCCACGTCTTTCCATACATGGCATTGTCCAAAATGCTTTGCATGGCCGGTAGTTGTGCAGATGCAGGTATGTTGGGCGAGTACAGTTGTCCTGACTCAACTTCAAAACGATGACTGTGCCAGTATATTTTTTCCTCCTCTGGCAGCGTCTGTCATGTGTGATGGTGTCAAAGATGGTGTCAAAGATGGTGTCCCTGTAGATACACAGCACCACATCAGCACCTACCTCAAACATGCGTGCTGAGATCATGTACTCCACGCCAATCAGTCTTGCAGATGGATCCCCAGATTCATACAGCACACACTGCCGCACTTCGCTGCTCAAGTGACTGCAGTAGTGGTGGGCCTCTACCTGTCGTGACAGGTCATGTGCATAGAGGTGAAAGGCACAAACGTGCTCACATATTTTCTTCAACGGCTTGTACGTTTCAAAAATGCTGGATGCTCCCAATGTGAGCTTTTCCATCAAGGTTGGGGGGTCTCCAGGCACGTCTTGGGCACTGGAGGATGTCGGTGGGGCTGTTGAGGGGGGTCTGGAGGGGTGTTGAGACGCCATTTGTGTGTACAGCCTGTTGTGCATGTGACCGTAATGCATTGGTCTTTGTTTTTCCAGGGCGGTGTTTTTCTGTTTTCATTCCCCAGTATTTTCATTTTGCCCCAGGGACGAGACCATCAGGGCACGATATTCATGTAATTGAATAATGTAATTGAACAACCGTGATCAATGTGCGCATGATCCCATCACAAGCCAAAGTATTGTCCTATGGTGATGTCGTGCTTCGCAAAGCAGATGTTGCCACCTTGGCAGATCGATGCTGGATCAATGATCAAATTATAGCATTTTATTTCGAGCTTCTGGGCAACGAACAGCAGGTGTTCAAATTGCTCGCGGGCGCCACCACCTTTTTGCTCCTTAACACACCTCCAGCCGACCTGCCAGCCATTGCCAACATGCTTGGTGTATGTATGCTTTGTGTATGTGCAGGTTGTGCGAGTCAGAATGTGTTTAGGTGAACCGCCCGCCCCCCTCCACAACATAACAGGTGCAGGATGGCACTGTGTTTGCAGTCAACGACAACCCTGACGTAGAGCATGCCAATGGTGGTTCACACTGGTCCCTTGCTGTGCTTGTTGAGGATACATTACTGCATGCAGACTCACACGGCATGTCCAACCATAATGTTGCACAGCGGTTGTTGAGTGCATTAGCATGTGCACTTGGCAAGCCTGGCATACAGTTGGAAGAGGTGGAGTGTGCACAGCAAAGCAATTGTTATGATTGCGGCATGCATCTTCTTGGTACGGTTGAGGGGGATACAAGGATGTGACAGAAGAGATGCTGTCTGCCTTTTTCCCGCACACACTCACAAGAATATACATCATCATCAGTGAATGCAAGAGCAGCGGTGGAAGCATTGGCAAGTGGACAAGCATACCGAGTAGCAGCAGTGCGAAAAGGAATCGCAGCAGCCACAGACAACCCCTTCCATTTGCGCAAGCAACTCTCGACCCGCATTCATGAGCTGTCAAAGCAATAACCTTTCTTGCAGATCCCACCCCCCATGCAAACACACAAACAGTAATAAAAACCCTCTCACTCTGTTACATCATCGTCGTCGAATTGTTGTCAACTATGGTCCCCCCCCAAAAAAGAGGGTCCCACTTTCCGAAAAAAGTTTCTTAACACCCACCACATCGTCTAGGCGACTCACAGTGAACAATAAGCAAGCACAATATCGTCCTAACAACACCCAAAAAAAGCACGCATTTTGCCCGCAGTGTGTGTGTATATGTGTATGTCAAAGCGAATGCGTCAGCCACGCACAACATACAAAGGGTGTGGCATGCAAGCACAGCGCTCATGGTGGTGCATGTGCGTCCACCAGATGCACCAAATCTTGTTATCAGTACTGCTATGCAGTGACACATTGCCAAATCATCTCTTGTTGTTATCAGTACAACAAAGACTGGGGGGGACTACCAAGGGGCCAACATGCCCCTCAAAAACCTTGTATATTTTCTCTTTTTTGTTGTGATGAGGTAAAACAGGTAGGTATACAGCACGCGCACAATGACAATGGACACCAAATGAAATGCTCACACACACCCCATGGGGTTTCTATTGTTTGCAACGACAGTGTGTATGTGCAGAGATGATGCAGCAGCACACACTGTGTGTTGGTTTTTGTGGGTGGGCATGCTTGTGTACGTCCCGAGTGCACACACACCAACAACAAATCTCGAATATCATCGTCTTCTCCCCTCTCTTTTCATAGGGACCCGTGTGCAATGCACTGGGTCCCTCTACACACTAGAGTACACATTGTGATGGGGGTCAACAAACAGTCAACCACCATCATCAAGATCATCATCATCAGATGATCTCATCATCATCATCGTCGTTCCCACACGGCCCAGTTGGAACCAGACAACGCCTTGGACCAGATACCAGAGTCCACATTCACATCACCAGGCCCCAGCTTGACGAGCACCTTGTCATCCACCTCTGCCACATAGCAATCACGATCCGCCTTGTGAATGACCAACTTGCTGCGGCAATGCACGCCCGCACGCTTTCGAAAGTCGACGAGCTCGCGAATCACACCCTCAAGGGGCTTTTCAAAGAGGTGGTCGTAAAAGACAGAGGGGGTGCCGGGGTGGGTGAGAATGTAGGCGTAGCCTTGTTCTAGACCATGAGAGGGGAAGCGCCAATGCCCTTGTGTGGAACCCTGTGTTGTTGGGATGGATGATGGGATGGAACGGGATGCTCAAGTTAACTGTGCATTCTTCGAACCTACAATGAGCAACTGTATCACAACAGCAACACCACACCATACCGTATCGTGGTTTTCCAAAAACGTCACAGCACGACTGGGCCACCATCCCATGACACCGGGGGGTTTGCCATCCTCCCCACGCAGGCGCCAGTACTCGCATCGCTCAAACACGGCGTGCAAAATGCCCTTGGTGGTCACATCAAATGCAGTCGCACGCCCCCCCGCAGCATTGATCCAGTTGATGATGCGCTGGCGATGGGCATCCTGGTTGGGTTCGGGTACGCCCTCCCAGTTGTAGGCCAATGTGTCCCAGTATTCACCCACTGCAAACGAAGGGTCCGATGCCTCCATATAGTCACGCACTGCCTCGCCAGTAAAGCCGCGAACGAAATCCAGACGCCATCCATCAAATCCTGCAGTTTCGCGCAACCAGTTGAGCCACTCGCAAATGTCACGACGCACAAAGTCTTGCGTGTGGTCCACGTTGGGGGCTGCATGGAAAATGTCACCGGTGGAGCGGTTGCCGCGACCGCGAAAGTTGGGGTCATCGCCAACGATGGCGCGCGCGTCCCATGCCATGCGGCCACCAAACACGTTCCACACGCCGTTGCTATCTTGTGCCTGTGCACAACGATGGTTGAGCACAGCGTCACCAAGGACCTTGAAGCCCACGTTTTGCAGTTGACGAACACATCTATGATGGAGGGAGATGCAGGATGATGTGTTGTACCATCATTGTGCTCTCCAGTCGTGCACACTTCCCCCCCATGAAAAAAACATGACATACCGTCGCAGGTTGTCATGGCTGCCATAGCTAGAATTCAAATTATAAAGGTCACGTGGCAGGTACCCTTCAGGTGCCACACTATCGGTGGGTGGTGGCAACCACACCACAGTAAATCCAAACCCAGCAAGCCAATCAGCTTGGTCATGCATCGTGTTCCACCAATCATGCTTGTGCGATTCCCAGTTGAAACCCTGCAACAGCACCTCACGCCCTGTGCCCTCTGGCTTGACCCCCTTGTCCACGGTCTTGACAGGTGGTTGGAATGTGGTGATGCTTGGTGCTGGTGGGGATGAGAAATCATCAACGCGGGGAGGCTCCTCCACAAATGCTGCAGTCCGTGTGGGTGTGGGTGTGGGCTCGGTGGCCTCCTCCACGGCTTCGCGGAGCGGCATGGGGAGGGTGGTCAGAAGCGACACGGTGCGCCCGGGGCGCCATCCATTGCTCTCGGCATCGGCGTTGATCTTGCGGAGCTCGTCTTCAATGTTCATGAGCTTGGCACGGAGCTCACCCACCTGGGCGTCATTGGCAAACTTGACGGCGGCTTGTGCAGAGGCAGTGACGTCATTCACTTCACGAGCCAAGCGGCGGATGCGCTCAGTTGCCTCAGCAGTACGGCTCTGCCATCCTTCACGGCCACCCGTCCGGCGGTATCCAGAGGGCGAGGGGGATCGGGAGTCACGTCCACCATCTGCAAGGCGAGAAGAGAGTAGGCCCATACCCACTGCAGACAATGCATCATCCCTGCTATGTTGATTGCGGCCACGTTGCTCATAGCTGGTGCTGGGACTTTCCAACTCTTCGAGCGCCGAACGACGACGATCAGCTGCGCATCGTGTCCTGCGTGTGGGCAAAGCAGTTGCGTACAAGACGTGTCAGCAATCTGGTGGTTGCTGGAGCTCAAACGAAATCAACAGCAGGTCACAAGAGCTGCCAAAGTGCACACGACGATACAAACCTGTCACCCCTGACAACATGCTGCGTCTTGCCACTGCCGTGCGAGCCCAGTTTTGTGCAATGTACACGATTGCCTCGCAGCAAATGTGACTGACTTGCTGGCAGCATGTTGTTCGTGACAAGACGGGTAATGCGTGTGGGGGGCTCTTTCTCTAATCCTGGACCGGCAGACGATGAGTCTAACGAGTCTGGTGGTCAAGCCAGTTTTCTGCGATCTCTAGTGTTGCGGGTACCCAAGGGGGATGGACCTAGAAGTGAGATCCGGTGGTGTTGCGGGTATGAGATTGTGGAATTTCTAGTTGAAATGTTGCAAAATATGGTGGCGGCCAATGTCCGAAAGAAATTTTGAGAGGTACACACACCACACAGTCTAGTGGCAGTGCACATGTTGTGGTTGTGTGTCTAGTGTGTGTCAGTCAGTCCTCCTCCTCTTCTTCGCTCTCCCTGTGGTACCGTGCCCCCCGTGGCTCCTCCTCTGGTGGCGCCTGCTCCTCCACCACTGGCGGCTCTGGACGTGCCCGCTTGCGGGGGGGAAGATCTTCCGCCAGTCCCTCGGCATACATCTGACCCTGTGTGTGTGGGTTGTTGTGCGTTTCCCTGTGTGGTATTACATGGTATACTATGTGAACACACCTGTGCAGACTCCATTTCCTGCAGCATCACCTTGCCATACCCCCCCCGCCCTGGATCATAGTCCCTCCGCCACTCATCACGAACCTGTGTATGGTGTGGTGTGGTGGTTTGACTGCATGCTGATGCCCGCAGATACCTTGTGCACTACACACCACCACCAACAGCATACCTGCCCCCCGCTACGCCCACGCCCAAACTGCCGCCCCTCTTGAAAGCCCCAGTCAAAATCCACACGAATTGGTCGCTCATCCAGCAGCGACCCATTGACATACTTGACTGCATTTGCAGCATCGCCACGGGTGTAGTAGATGACAAAACAAAAGCCACATGGGGTGTGCTTTTGCTTGTCCAAACCCATGACGATGCGCTTGACATCACCCACCTTGGAAAACACCTGTACCAAAAAGAGTGTGTGTGTACTGTGCCATTGTATTGTGTGGGAGGAAATGCATATGGCAATACCTCCCATATCTGCTCCTCTGTGGTGAAAAAGGACAAATTGCCAATGTACAAGGTCGCTGATGTGCGCAAGCACTCGTCAAACTCCTCTTGGGATCCCTCAAACCGTCGATCCCGGTACTTGGAAATGTCTGGATCCAATCTCTGGCGTTTTTGGGGGGATTGGGTGGGTGAGAGAGGGTTTTGAAGAAATGTTTGGTGATGCACAAACAGATGCGCACTGCTAAAAGGTTGTATACCTTGAGCAGCTTGGCCATTGATGCTACCGTATTGTGTACACCATCATATGTGTTTGGGGTTTTGTGGGGTGTTTTTACTTGACAACAAAGTATATATCAATCACACAGTTGTTCACAAGTTGTGGGCTGCTCACAACGATGGCCCATAGACTGACTCACGTCACCCTCATAGCATTGCTTTCGATACCCAGCTTGTTGGCCACACCACCATCAAGCAATACACATTGCCCACAGTTGCCCATAACCAAGTGCACAGACCACGCAGAATGCCAAGTTTGTATCAACAGCATTACCAGGGAGAGTTTTTGCATGAGTAGGAAGCAAGCTGCAAAGCACCGGCAAGGGGTAATTGAATGTTTCGACATCCCACCAACACCGTCAGGTCCAGGGTCATGCACGGGGCAGATGGAAGCCAACTGCAAAGCCCCATGTGTATGGTGCAATGGGCAGTATTCTGGATTGTCGGGTTGTTTTGACAAGGTGCGTGGGGTGGGCACACAAAAAGGGGGAACCGCATCTTGGGAAACTGTTTTGCATCTGGTCTATTCAGGGACAGGCCGCAACGTTGCCGCCCATGGTGTACAAGTGCCACAAGGTGGAGATTGTGCAGGATGTGTAGAGATATTCGATTTTTAGATCAACCCTGCTGATTTTTGAACCCCTGCATTTTCCTCAGGCAGGGTTGTCTTCCAGTTTTGTTTTTCCTCAACATGTATCCTCATTGCAATGCACACACTGTTACAAAACAAATCATCACCGTGGTGTCATTGATGTACACTGCGTACCAACACAAGGCAGCAGCCACATAGTACATCACAAGGGGATGGGATATAGACTCACATTGCCAAGCACAATGGCACTTGACGTACGCCACACGAAATGCATCCACACATGAAACACACATACAGCAGTACTACACAAAACAGGGTTGCAGGTTTTATAAACTATATATACGGTTGAGTTGACGATACGGGTTGTTTCTGTATTCAGGGCTATGCACAGATGATGTATATTGATGTGTTTTTGTACATGGACTACTAGTAGTATACACACAAGGAAACCACACTGTCTATACAACACACACCCTGCTAAACAAAACAACAACAACATTATTGGCACCATTGACAGTTATCCCCCACACACAAAAAACACACACGCTCATGTCACACCATTACAAAATTGCAACAACACGGTCACGCACCACCCCTTATCTTGTTGCTCATCCCCGCTGTGCACCCCATGCCATGCGTTGATGGTGCTGCTTGCCGGCCCCTCCCTTGGGGGCAATTGCACACTGCTCACTCTGGATCACATGCAGCGGGATAACTTGCTGCTGGTTGGGTACATACCAACGGCTTGTATGATGCGTCCCCGTTTTCCCATTGCCACTGGGTGATGTGCCCAACGGCACAAAGGGGTCCCCTGGGGTTGTGGAGGTGGGAACCTGCGCGGGTTGCAGTGAGGGGCGCCACATGGCCCGACTGGGTGGAGATGCTCCCCAGCTGCGTACTGGCACTGCCGTACTGCGCTGTCGTTCTTGTTGTGCCTGTATGTCTGCAAACGATACACCATGCGCGCTCGGAGATGCCCCACTCACACCGCCCCATGCGACCGTGCGCTCCTCCCCTCGACCTCGCCCCACGTCTGCTGCCTGGCCCCCCACAGGTTTACGTTCCACACGAGCCTCTATGAGATCACCCAGGGACACCACCACCCCTTCCGCGGTCGGCCGCTTGGTGCTGGCAGCATCCACCGCAGCAGCGGCCCCCCCTTGACGAGGGGGCCCCCCACCACGTTGCGCAGCGGCCTCCTGTGCCTGAATATCCTTGAGGGATGGGTTGCTCAGGCCATGGGCATGTGCTGTGGTGGCAGGGCGGCCCCACGCAGGGGCCCGTGGGTTGCCCTGCGCTGGCACAGGGCCCCCCTCGGGGGCACCCCCACCGAGGGACATGGACAGTGCACCACGCCTGGGCTTGCCACCACTGCGTTGCTGTCGGGGGGAAGATAGTGGTTGTTTGGGGGACACGAGCACCAGGTTGTCCCAATCTGCGGGGGGTTGCTTGATGGGCGATGTTTCGATGCAGGGTGGTGTGTTTTGCTGCTGCTGCTGGTAGGTGGTGGTCGACGGTGCTGCTGCTTCTTCCATGGGGGATGTCGTCCCCACATCACCAGATATCCCAGCCTGCTCCTCAACCACACCCGTGCTTGCAGGTGGGCTGTTCTTGATCTTAGCACCAGACCCACTACTACTGCTCTGGCGCTTGCGACCACCCTTGGTTGCATCTTGCCCATTCGATGTGATGCCACCACCACCTTGTGCAGGGTTGCCAGTACCCCTTGATCGTAGTGTCTCCAACAATGGCTGTATTGCATGCATGGGAGCATCTGCTTCTAGGAGCTCTAGGATGCTTTGCACAAGGGGCTGTTGGGCAAGCTTGGCCATCTGCAGTGGTGGAGATACAAGAACACGTGTGATCAAAGATGCGGTGGGAAAAACCAACAACACACACAACAAGCAGACAGCAATTCTATTACCTCCACCACATGTTCATTATTACACCACACAAACACATAATGTACACTCCACACCACCTGTTGTGTATCAAGTACTAGCCCATCTGCCCTGCTTGCAGCCAATCCCTCCATCTGCTGAAGCTTTTTCCTAATGTTTCTCACCAACTTTTGTCGCTCCAAACCCGCCGTGCTGGGCTCCTGAAAGCGGCGTTCCCTTGCCACAGCAGGTGTGTCTGAGGAGGGGGGATGCGGGAGGATGTGTCCCATGATGATGATCATGATGGTGATCAGCCACGGATCATACAAAACCACCATCATACCTGCCATGGCAGCCCGCAACGCAGCCTGTGTGCTCTCATGCAATCTGCACCGTGCCAAACTTGCCGCTTGGAGCAGCATCTCTTCTGCATCATCCCCAGGATGCTCCACAGCCACACGCGTCGGTCGAGAACCAGGTTGCAGTGTGGTTGCCATCCTTGTGTCATGCTCTGTCATGCCCATGTGGGATGTGTAGCCATCTTCATGTGCATGCATGGAATCCACAGCAGGTTGGAGGCGGGCCTTGTACAGACGCTCAATTTCGCATACCAAGTGTGGTGATAGCATCTGTTGTGGGAGGGAAAGCATGTTGTTGATACACGGTGGCCAGGATGTGGGTGCCCCATCACCCCCATCATTTACCCACCTCTAATGCCGCCCGTGCCTCGCCCATCACCGCATCAAAGTTTGCAACCACCATCAGCATGCAATGTGTACGCAGCTCTGCTGCACCCAACGACTCTGCATACTCGAGCACATGCAGCACATTGCGGGGGTCTATCACATCCCGAGCAATGGCTGCCTGGCACAAGGATTGCAGTGGTGGCACCCCCCGTGAACAGGTGCTGCTACTCCTCACACCCACCTCATCATGCTGCCGTGGCGAGATTGGCACCACACCATCCCCCATGGTCGCCTCATCATCATGCACATCCCATCCCCCATGGTCCTCCACCACTGCCACACCCGCAGGAAGCACCCCAGCAGGTTCACGGCACCACATCTGCAATGCCAAACTGTGCTTTTCACCCACAGCAACACGTCCCACACGCTTGATGCCCTCCACACGCACCGGCATCACCAGCACCGGCGCCATGGTCGTGCCAATCACTGATGATGTGCGGCTACGCAGGCGAGCAGGTGTGGTAAACGACCCACCAAACTCCCGAAACTGCTCCACGGACGATGCACGGCCATCCCAACTCCCCACAAACAACCCATCCATCACACTCGTCCCCGCGCTGCCCCCATCTGCGCGGCCCCACCAGGTCCCGGGGCCCCCTGGGCTGGCCCCCCGGGGGGGGGTAGACCCCGCCACGCTCCCCGAGGTGGGGGTTTTCACAGGGATGCCCATGCCACCACTGACACTGCGTTGTGTGCGCAATGGGGTCATGGGTGTGGATGGGTTGGCCTTGTATGTGGGGTCGGCGGGTTTTGTGGGGCCCTCCCACACGTACACGTCCCCTTCATCTGTCACAGCAGCCGTACGCGTTTTACCTAAGGGGGTGGGTCGGGAAGGGTGTGTTGTGTGTGTTGCAATTACAACGGTTGCACTCTGCATCTCATTTCTCATCAGACACCCCCCCCAACCACACAGTATACCTGCCGCAATACTCGACACCTTGCGCCACAGCAACGCCCCCCCCACCAGCGTGGCAGGGGTGTTGAGTTCCCATGAGGTCCAGGTCAACACACTGCCAGTCGCGGTCAACACACTGCTGTGTGCTGTGCCTGCTGCAATTGCCACTGCTACTGGCCTCAACACGTCACGATGTCCCCTGTGAAAGCGCAATGTGGGGGCATCCACACCACTGGGTGTTTGTCTGAGGTCCATGTTGTTATTAAGGTTGACTTTGACCGCGTTGACCTGCTTGTGACCCCATGTCCAGACCTCCCCACGGTCGGTCAACACCACCGTGTGGCGTTTTGCTGCAGCAACGGCAGTTATTGTTTTGTCCTGTTTATTTTGTGTGGTGGGGGGGAGGGTGTACATGTGATGTGTACACACTGAGGGATGCACATACTGGGGGGTGCAACAAGCTGCTCATGCCCAACACATACAGATTATACACATACCCAAGAACATACACACCCAGACAACACACACCCACGTCAACACCCTCCTCACCTTGACAGATTCGACAATACGGGGTGTGGGGTTGCATCCCGAATCAGATGTGCCATACCCAAGCTGCCCATCCACATTGGCACCCCAGGAAAACACCGTCCCCCCACTGGTCAACACAACCGTGTGTTTATTTGCTGCTGCAATACCTACCACACGTTGCTTCACTGACACACGGCGTGGGGTGGGTTGGGTATCTACTGCGGGATAGCCAAGGCGGCCATCCCTATTGGATCCCCAAGACCACACCTCCCCATTGTCGGTCGCCACCACTGTGTGGTGTTTGGCAGCTGATATGAGGACGATGTGACGGCGTGCGAGGCCATCCACAACACGTGGGTGTATGACTGCACCTTCGCAGCTGTCTGGGTGACCTGGTTTTGTTATTGTGATGATGGGGAGGGTAGAAATGTGGGAAGATGTGAACATCAGAGCAGCTGATATACCGAGAAGCGTCGCAGTAGCTTGCTATGCATGTTGTCACAACAAGAGATCATAAACCCCATGATACTACATATACAATATTGTACAGCCAACCCCCAAACCTCATCCTCCCCCATTTTCCAATCTCCGACACGTACCTAGACGCCCACCGCGGCCAAACCCCCATGTAAACACACGGCCATCCGCAGCCAATGCTGTACTGTGAAACTTGGCAGCAGCAACAGCCACCACACGCGTGCCCATGGAATCCACACGCGCGGGATTGACAGCCACACCTGTTGCACCTGTGCCCAGCTGGTAATTGGCACCATGCCCCCAACTGAAGAGATCGCCAGCATGGACACCCTGGAGGTAGGTTTTGAGTTCTGCAGATGCCAGATCAAGAGGGGTGCGACCCTGTGATAGTGGGTGTTGGGTATTGGGTGGGATGATGATGATGATGATGATGCACAGGGGATGATGCTGTGCACACTTGTTGGGATGTGTGTATAGCATGCGTGCACAGCATTTGGCTGGTTTGCTGACTGGTTCTGATGTTACTCTGCAGTGCTCTGATGGACAACCAAGCAAAACCCAAGCAAACACACCTTGCTATCGGTAATCGTCAAAGATGCGTTGGCTTGCAACAGCCGTACAACGCTACGCATGTTGCCAAGATACATGGCCTTGTGCAATGGTGTCCTGTGATGTATATGATGATAGCATCATATATACACACTGCAATGCAAGTACATAGACCCAGCCACGTACCATCGGTTTTCTGCATCCTGGCCGTCCACGGCTGCCCCTGCATCCAGCAATGCAGACAGCTGTGACAGATGGTTGTGCCACACCGCGTTATGCAGTGCAGTGTCACTGGATTGTTGTTGTGCTACCCTGTGTGTGCAGGTGGTAGGTCGGTGCTCAACGCATGGCATCCACACATTTTTGTGTGACGTGGAGCACAGTGTGGTGCAGCACAAAAACTACCATGCACGTGATACCGTACGTATGACTTACCGTTGCATGTGGAAGCACGTGGAAGCGAGCAAAAAAAGGATGGAAGGGTTGTGAATGGTATGTACACAGGCCGCTCACAGTCTCTGCATGGCGCAATAGTCCATGCTATAATGCATCATCAAGCACACATCAAACTTCGTAGTAGCTGGGGTTGTAGTACCAGCATGATGTTCATAACAATACAGCATAACAACTGTGGGAGGTGAGTCAACCTGCCCGGCACACTCAAACCATCATGGCTCTCGACGTAGTAGCATGCGCTAAGCTATGATGAAAAATGTTTGGTTGTTGTGGGAGTACAGAAACATTATACCCGGGATGATGGCGAAACATACGACGTACTGCCTATCGCAATTTAGGTGTAACAGACGTGGATTGACGTAGGCAGGGTATTGCAAGTGAAGCACGCACGTACAAGCGCTCGACGATGCATGGCATCGACGATGAACAATAACTATGTAAAGCAATTTTTTTTCAAACTGGAGCATGAATCTGTGCTGTCGCAATGATGCTATCGAAATTGCAGCACCATGGGCATGATGCTAGGCCGCATTTCCTGCGTTGTTCGCTGCGATCATCGTGCTCGTGGAAAACCTGCAGCAGCTTTTGAGAATGGGTCCATTGCATACCCTGCATCCTGTTTTCCAACGGTGCGTGCAAGGAGTGATTGCAAGGAGTGAAACAAACAAAAGGGGTGTTTTGTTTCATTGGCCACAATATTAACAAACATTTGACCACACACTACCCACACAATACCGACAATACCAACTGAAAAATACCAACTGAAAAGCACGAGCAAAGCATACACGAAACACACAGCATCATGTAAACTACCAAACACCATGCCAACCCCTTCTCCACCCCAAACCGTGCGAGAGCTCTATCAGGGCCGCTATTTCAAGGTCTGTGTGGTACTGGGATATCATAATCACGATGTCAGCGACTTGGCTTCTGAGACACACAACCACATCACCACCCAGATTGATGATACTATGAAAGATGCTCTCAGAGAGGCTCGCATTGCCCGTGCAGAGGATGGTCAGTGCTGCAGCTGCTGTGGTGGCCCATTGTGCAGCTGTACCACCACATGTGTGCGCTGCTGTCGCCTCGCTCGCTTTACCGTCACATCAGTGGCATCCCTTGTTTTTGCTGTGGTAGGTGTATCGTTGTGTGAGTTGGTGTGGGGTTGTGCACATCCTATCATGGTATCATACATATCCATACCAATCATCAGGCTCCATGGGTTGTCTCTGTGACAGAGACCACCGTCATGCTCGTCTACTACTTCACCTCCATAGACAATGCCCTGTTTACACGACAGTCGTGGCAGACATGGTGTCGCACATTTTCCTACTTAACACATGTGGAGGACGTGGTGCTCATCAGTGTGCTGAGGGGTCTTGCGGTGCTGTTGGCCTACGTGTTGGGGACAGGGCGATTTTATCAACGGTATGAGGAGGGCGGTGGTTATGGTTATGATGGTGGTGGGTGTGGGTGTATGTATGTCTGCCAAGGCCCTTGCATGGGTATGCAATGTACATGATCTTACCTGGGTTATCATGCACACCCATATTTCCCTCATGTTGTATGTATATTTTCCTATACATGTACATTGGCATGCACCATGGATATCCCACACACAGGCCATACTTGTATGCTGCGAGTGTGTTTGCAGTGCTAGGCATCCCCTATACCACGTTTAAAGCCATGAACTTTCACTACCCACCACGGCCGCGCAATTGGCCATTCCTCACCCTCATGCTGGTGCGTGTATACGCATCCATACACTCATTCATTGTGCCAGCTGGCGACGTACAACCATGTACACCATATGTGCATGTACACCATATGTGCATGTACACCATACAACCATGTACACCCTATACAAGCATGTACACCATCAACTACACCATCAACCATTCAACGATACAAACCATCATACACACAAACACCATACACACACAAACACCACACCCACAGATCAACATTGGCATGTCTACTTTCCATGTGCTGACGGCCAATCGTGTAATGACATGGGCCCGTCGTCGTTTTCACCTGGGCCTCGTTGGTTTTGGTTACCCATGGGAACGTGGTGAGGAAGCTGCCGTGTTGTTTTCATCATACAAAGCAGCAGGGCCCTTTGTTGACATGTCTGACGCAGATGTGGCACCGGAAATGTTGGCGGATGACGATAGCTTGTTTGTGCGTATAGGGAAGCTCAAGGTGCATTACAAATGCTGGCACCCGCCAGATAGGATACAAGGTGTACACAGCAGCGTGTCTGGTGTACACAGCAGGAATGATGTACACAGCAGCATGTCTGGTGTACACAGCACTGCGTCTGGTGTATGGCATGAGGAGGGGTTGATGGAAGCTGGACCTAGTAGACCTGTGTTTTCAGATGTATTTTCAAGCCAACATGTATATCAAGGGCAACATGGAGAGACCCCGTTCCATGTGGGTGGAATGGATGCAACACGTTCGAGTACAAGCAAAACACGCATGGGTATTGTGCTTGTACATGGCTTTGGTGGTGGTGCGTTTGCATGGCGGCATGTTGGACCGCGATTGGCTGCTGAGACTGGGGTTGTGGTGGTGGCATTTGATCGCCCGGGATTTGGTATGATGGTGTACTGCAGGGAGGGTGGTGTGAAAATGGGATGCTGTGAAAATGGGATGCTGCAAAGAGGGCGCCGCTGTATTGCTTGCGTGTGTGATGTATTGTGTTCGCTGGGGTATTGCATGACACACACACTGGAGTATTGCATGATACACACAGTCAACACACATGGTTCACAACAGGGTTGACCTCCCGCCCTCCCAAGCCCCCCAAGGGCATCCCCTCAGTTGACAACCCATACAGCAGCATGTATCAGACCTGGCTTGTGTTGCAACTTGCTGAAATACTGCAGCTGCAGCGTATTGTCGTTGTTGGTATGGCGCCGCGTAGTGTATTTGTTATTGTTCTTTATTTCATGTGTAGATTATTATGTATTTCATGTGTAGATGATAATGTATTTCATGCGTAGATTATTATGTATTTCATGTGTAGATGATTATGTATTTCATGTGTAGAATGGGTAGGGTGCATACCACAAGATCACAGCTCACAAGAGCAAGAGCACATGTGGTCATAAGGCTGGTCATTTTTACACAGGGCATTCGGATGGTGCATTGACTGCATGCATGGTCAGCGTGCTCAGCCGCGTGTTGACCAGTCAACTTCACACACCCCCGGATGCAGTTGACCAGGTCACCATGAGTCAACAGATGCATGAACCACCTGCTGAGAGCAAACCTGAGAGAGAGAGCAATTCTTGTCAGAGTGAGGCACACAAACCTGCTGCTGCTACTTTGGATCATGTATGATGCATGGGTTTTGTAGATGGTTGGGAAGCATAGGTGATTGGGCATACAAATGTGACAACCCGCAAATGTGACAATACATGTGACAATTGTGTGCCCTACATGTTGTATTCTTCTGTTGCCCTACATGTTGTATTCTTCCATTGAAATCCTGCATGTTGTGTTTTTCCTATCTACAGGCATGGATGGTAGGGCAATTGATGGATGCAGCTGCTGCAGGGCTACAGGACAGGGCACCAGGGGGACCCCATATGCAGGGCAGTGCACCGAGGGGCCCCACTATGGTGGAGGAGGGGTCATGGCTTCATGCTGTACTGCGTAAGGTATGATGCACATTTGTTTTTTGTTTTTTCATTGTTTTTTTGTTTTTCATTTGTTTTACATTTGTTTTGCATTTGTTTTGCATTTGCTCTTTTTGTTTTACATTTGTTTGTACAAAAGCGCAACAGTTAGACAACAACAAGATGATGTACATAACATATGATATAGCAGCATATGATGTATACACACACATGCATATTCTGACATACAACACAAACTCCAACATGACCTCATCTCTCAGCATGCAAGTGGACTTCTTGATACGGACATCAGCAACAGCAACCACCACCACAATAACAACAATAACAACAACAAAAATGAAGGGCCCATGACATCACAAGGCATGCACTCTGATGAGATTCGCACTCAACTACAAGCACCCCTCCTGTCCGACATAGCAACACAGCCACCAATACAGCATCGTGTTGTGTCCATACATGAAGACGACATGTCAATACATGAAGACTACATGTCCATCAATCATGAGGACCACATGTCTCTGCATGATGATGATCTGCACCATCCACATTCACCACCCCGCCCCACATCTGCAAGCAGTGCTATGAGTGTGTCCCCTGCCTACAGCCCCATGCCTGTGTGTATTGCAGACGTATGTGGTGTGGCGCTACTCAGTCCCAGTTTGTTGGGGGAAGTCAAGCCCACCTTTGCACGACTGCTGAGTGCTTCTAGGTATGCACTTGTGTTGGGATTGGTGGGTGTGTACTGGTGGCGAATATAGGTGTTTTTGTGTGACGTTTGTATGATTGGTTGTGTGTCAGTGTACATGGTGTACATGGTGTACATGGTGTACATGTTGTACAAAGTGTACATACACATGGTATGCACCAACCAGGGTGTGTACATGATGATGTACATCGCGCATACATGTGACATCGTGCCTGCACACCAACACAACAACCTTTTTTTTCCTTTTTTCGCAGCCTTGGTCGGAGGATACTTCGCCCCCTGCTACGTAGTGAGATAGGAGAGGTGTCACACCGCAATGCTTGGTATGACCATACACGGTTGACAGAAGATGTACTTCAGCTGTACAAGCGCCCTCTGCGTGTGCATGGATGGGACACTGCGCTCATGACGGTGGGTGTGTTTTGGGGTGGGTGTGTTTTGGGGTGGGTGTGTTTTGGGGTGGGTGTGTTTTGGTGTCATGATTGAATGGTGTTGTGTCAGCATGAGGTTTTGTTTTTCGTACACGTGTCGTGTTGTGTACCACACTCGCATACATATACTGTTGCATGTTGCATGTTGTTTTATATACTTGCATGTCTGATATTGTGTTATATACATGCAAGTGCTTATTATATATATGCAAGTACTGTATACATGCATATAGTATGTATATATACATGCTATTCTTATGCATGCTGCCCTCTCTGCCTAGGTGTGTGGCATGCGACGTGAGTTGAACAAGGAGCAAGTTGATAATTTGCTAGGGGACATGGGTTCCCTACCAACCCTAGTTATGACAGGCCTGCAGGACCGAATTGTGCCATTGCATCGTGCACAACAAGTATGATGTAGTGTCTGTACGTATGATGGTGTGTCTGTGAGTATGATGTAGTGGTCCCCACATCATCAACCCCAACAACCTCAACAACCTCAACAACCTCAGTAACAACCACCTCAATAATTACCACCTCAATAACAACAACCTCAATAACAACAACCTCAATAACAACAACCTCAATAACAACCCTCAATAATTACCTCAACAACAACAACAACAGATACGCAATGCGCTGGATGATGCCCGCTTTGTTGCCCTGCCAGATTGTGGGCACTTGGCGAATGAGGAACAGCCCACTGCATTGGTGGGGTTTTTGGCTCCCTTTTGCCGTCAGGCACTTGACATTGAAGACGATAACGATGACCCAAGTGCCCGCAATGACCCAAGTGCCCGCAATGGCACCCCCTAGTATTCGTAATGAACCCCCCCTAGACCCTCGAAGTCGCAGTAGCAATGGGGCTGCACCATGTTGATTTCGAGGGGAGGAAAAGAAAAAGGCGAGAGGGGAAAAAAGGAGGGGAGGGAAAAGAAGGAGAGGAGGAAAAGTAAAAGGAGGGGAGGCAATCATGACATCACAGCATCAACAGCACCAACAGCATGCCCCTGCTATTGGCCCTGAGTGTGTGTGCTTTTTGAGTATGTGTGCTTTTTGAGTATGTGTGCTTTTTGAGTGTGTGTGCTTTCATTTTTGTCGTTGGAGCACTGTTGTATTGCATAACCAAGTATCATGTTTTACAAATCAATTACCATGCTTTACAAATATCAATTCATGTCGTCTGGTAAGAATATCAAAACCTCGTTTTTTTGTGTAGGTAAAACAATACACACGAGTGTGACTGCAATGAAGTGAATGTCACTGTGACAGCACCAAATTATGTGTTTTTGGTGCGATTTGGTGCGATACACCCTACATGGCATATACGTGCACTACTACAAGGTCACGCTCGACAGAGTGCAGTCCTCCCCATCCTCCCACACCTCCTGCACATCAATCCTGTCAACATCAACCATAAAGTCCTCCCCACCGTCCCCTCCTCCCTGCACATCAATCCCATGAACATCAAGCATCAACCCTGCTGGATGCCCTTGCTGTTGCTGTTGCTGCTGTTGTTGCTGTTGCTGCTGTTGTTGCTGTTGCTGCTGTTGTTGCTGTTGCTGTTGCTGTTGTTGCACTATGCTCCATGCATGATAGCGCTGCATCCAGTCATGCCACTCCAACGCCCAATACCGTGTGAGTAGTGACTGGGGTACAGGGACAACCACATCATCGGGGGCCAAGGGGGGTGAGGGGAGGCCTGGTGAGGGTAGTAGTGGTTCTGGTGACAACTGTGATGCAGCCTGCTGCTGCTGCTGCTGCTGTTGCTGTTGCTGTTGCTGCTGCTGCTGTTGTTGTTGTTGCTCTAGGTATGTATAGTAGGCTTGCCATTCCTCAAGTGATGCTTCTTGACCCTCCCATTCCTGCTGAGGAGATGTGATAGCTGGGGGAGGAGCAGCACTGGTAGTTGAAGGACTTGTACTTGAACAGGTGGCAGTAGCAGCAAGAGGAGCAGCACTGGCAGTTGGAGGAGTGGTAGCAGCAGCAGTATGAGGTGCAATAGCGGCAGGAGGTGTGGCAGCAGTGAATGGAACAGCACTGGCAGGCAAAGGAGTGGCAGCAGCAGCAGCAGGAATTGTGGCAGATAAAGGAATGTCAGTTGAGGAGTGTACCCTGTTATCATGGAGTCGTGGTGAAGCTGCCTTGCCAAACCACCCATGCTGGTCATAGCAAAAAAATGAATGTACATGCTGTGCGTGCTGTGCTGTGCTGCACACACATGCAGGAGGGCGTGCAGGTGTGGCCTCACTGGTGGATGGCTGTGGGGCTGTGGGGCTCTGTGCTGTGCGTTGACTGCGTTGACTGCGAGGTGCGGCGGGGGTATGGTCCACTCGCGGTGTTGGTGGGGCATATGCAGTAGTCACAGGTGGCGCAGGGCACACCGGTGCAGTAGTGTATGCGGTGGGTGCACAGGAGGGTAGTGTGGTGTCAGTAGACACAGCAGGACTATGCTGTTTTCCTGCTGCATGCTGTTTTCCTGCTGCCCCAACATGCTGCATTGCTGCATGCATGTCCTCCTCATACACACCCTCCCTCTCCACCTCATACACGCCCTCCTGTAGTTCTTCATCCTCCTCAGCATCATCCAGTGGTGGGGGTGGCTGTGTGCGGGTGCCTGGTCCCACAGCAAGGGGGTGCCCCACTGGGGGGGGGGGCGCAGGGCCCCAGGGATTGGACAGCCATGTGACGGGCAGTGATAATGATAGTACAGATGGGGAGGAGGGGGACGAGGGGGACGAGGGGGAGGAGGGGGAGGGGGTAGTGAAAAGGGGAGGGGCTAGAGTAGGGTCCCAGATATCCACCACACTGTATCCTTGTGTATCATGCATATCATGGGTGTCATGGGTATCATGCACATCATGCACATCAGGTGATGTTGCCTTGGTATATGTACCACCAGGTGATGCTGTCTTGATACGGGTACCAGGTGATGCGGCAACACACCCAGTCACACTCTCTGCTGCCTCAATGCATCCATCAGTCACACTCTCCCATGCACCTTGTTCCCATGCACCTTGTTCTTGTTTTTGAAATTGCTCAAGTGCTGCTTGATCAGCTGAGTCAGCAAGTGGCTGGTGGTAGAGGGACGGGTCCATGTGCTGGGGGAGTGGCTGCAGCTGTGTGTGTGTGTGTCAAGGAGGGAGGGGGGTGAAAATGGTTGTGGTGGAAAGGATGGGCATGTGTGTGTGTGCATGCATGTGTGTGTGTGTGGGTGTACAACATGTAGCATGTAGGTGGCATATGTGGTATATATGTGTAGGTATATGTGTGTAGGCATATGTGTGTAGGTGTGATTGCAGTCAACAGTGAACCTTGACAAGCACCAAACCCACCACCACCCACACCATATTCCACCACCACCACAATCACATACCGGTACACCACCTGCCTCCCGCACCCATGCCTGCACTCGTATCAACTCCTCATCACCCCGTACACATGTGACTGCCAAACCACGTGTACCAAACCTCCCTGATCTCCCCACACGATGCAGAAATGTGGCAGCATCAGGTGGCAGGTCAAGGTTGACTACAAGGTTGACTCGTTCAAGGTCAACGCCCCGGGCGACCAAGTCGGTGGTCAACACAATTCGAATTCGAAATTCACGCAGGGCGTACAGCGTGTCGATTCGTTCATCCTAAAGGGGGGATGGGGGTGTTGGGTGCATGTGTGGTGTGCATGTGTGCTGTGCATGTGTTGGGTGCATGTGTGGTGTGCATGTGTGGTGTGCATGTGTGGTGTGCATGTGTGGCATGTGCTGTCATCAACTTGTCTAATTCAACAACACTCTTATACATCCAACTTGTATACATCCAGTATACATCCAACAATACTTCCGTACATCCAATACCACCGGACTCATACACCCTCACCCTCACCGTCCCACCCCCCCACACCTGTCCCTGATCACCAGCCATGTATGCCGCAGCAAACCCAATCCCCACCAATGACCGTGCCAACCACTCTGCATCCTGTCTCCTGTTGCAAAACACCACCGCCTGATTAAACAACACCCGAGACAACACCCGACGCAAAAACACCAACCACGCTGCCCTCCTCTGTGTTGCTGTGTCATCCCCCCGAGGTGTGGGATGGTAGTAATGGGCGACACCCCGTAATGTGATGTGTTGGGGGGTGAGGCGGATGTGGTGTGGGTTGTGCATGAGCAGGTGAAGGCGATCGAGTGTGGGGGGGGGAAAGGTGGCACTGAGGGCCATCATTTGACAGCGGTGGGGGGGTGGTTGGTGGTGGTGGCGTGGTGATGGGGTGGTTGGATAATGAGAAGCATGGTTATTATTATTGGTCTTTTTATTGTCATCATCATCAGCAGCAGCAGCAGTAGGTGTATCCCTGTCCCCCTCACCACCACTCCCACCACCACCACCTGGTTGTTTCCCCCGACACAACCCAGCAATCCACTCCACATCTTCAGCAAAACACCCTTCTAAGAGTTTATCGGCCTCATCCAACACCAACAGACGTAGGCGCCCTAGCGGGAGTATACCCTGTTGTATGAGGGCACAGAGACGACCAGGGGTGCCAAGTGCAATGTGGCATGCCCTGTGTGGGTGTTTTTAGGGTGTTTGGGGGGGGTCTTAGGGGGGGGATGGGGGATGGTTGGTGTTGCGTGGGGTACAGCAACACAGGCAAACATCACCTCACAAACCCCCCCAAATCAAATCAAATACCTTCGTAACAAGTGTTGGTCATCTTCAATGGGTAGTCCACCAATAAACACACCACAGACGAGACCACCACCATGCTGATGATCAAGATGGGTGATCAGCGAACACAACACCTCTGCTCCCTGCACTGCTATTTCTCGTGTGGGCGCAATCAACAATGCCTGTGTGTGCAATCATGGTGTTGATAATAGGGGTGATGCTGTGTGTAGTGCAACACAATGCCAACCACAGCGTGATGAGGACGATGCCCCCCATACCTGGGGTATGGAAACATGCACATCCACTTGCAAAAGAGTTGTGATGGCATAGACTAGGGTTTTGCCTGTGCCACTCTTGGATTGGACAAGGACATCGAGACCAAGGCGGGCGATGGGAATGGCATGCTGTTGCACTGGGGATGGGCGAGTAAACCCAGCAGCATGCAGCGCAGAAAGCAAGTGTTTTGGTAGGTGTAATTGATCAAAGTTGTCTAGGTCGGAAAGCACGTCTTCTGTGCGTTGTATTGAGGTGTGTTTTTGTTGATGATCTGTGGCATGGACCGGCATAATGTGTGTTGTACAGCACGAGGTCAATATCCCAATCCCAAATGGCGTGGGACAATGTTGGCAATGTTATGAGGACATGGTTGGTGTCGTTTGTATGGGGATGCCGTTGACCATTATGTTGACTGGGTAACCAATGTGGGCAACAGCTTGTTTTATATGTTATTGATGTTTTGTTGGGCTCCTTCAAGAATAGCACCTAGCAATCATCAGTGTCACACTTGCAACCCACGATCATGACAGCAACACCTGCTGCTTCAATTGCAACACCATCTTGTGCTCTCTCAACCACCAACGTGCCTATGGCCACGGATGTGGACCACAAGGCGCACATATAACGATACCATACAATTACTGTGGCTTTACACAACACGTTCGACCACGCAAACCAGCATTATCACTGATTGGTTGCTGCATCGCAAACCCCCATCCTGGTGCAGTGGCGCCATGCGCGTCGCAACGCACCCAGGAGCAAGGGCACTTGACCCAACCAGAGGGATCCACAGTAGTAGCACACTGTGTGACCGCGCGCTGTTTGAACAATCCCTGATCAACACGTCCCATGTCGCTCGGCATGTCACCACCGCGGCATGGCAAGGTGCACCATCTGCCAGCGTAGGTGGTGGTGGTGGTGGTGGGACCAACCCACAGGGGGGTGCATCACATGGTACATCACTTCGTGGTGCATCAAAGCAATACACAGCTCATGCAGTCGCTGCAGTGCCAGTCGCGAGGTGCGTGTGATGTTGTGTGGTGTGGTGTTTTCATGTAGGTAGTACTGTATGTTGTATGTATGCCAGGAGCCATTGTTGCACCCAACACACACACCATTCCCATGTACAACACACACACAGTGTCCCTGTGTACAACACCTCTCCCCCTGCCCCCACCCCCACCCCCGCCCCCACCGCCCCCACCCACCCACCCCACCAACGCATCGCCGGCGTCATCCACCGGATCACCTACAACAACCCCAAAAACAAATACACCGTCCTCAAACTCAAGCCCCTGGACAGCACCAAGGGGTGGGTGGACTGTGATATGGGGTCCTTCACAGGGAACATGGCGACAGTCACTGCCTTCCACCCAAACCCAGCAGTGGGGCATATCATGGAGTTTTTTGGCACTTGGTCAAATCACAAGCAGTATGGCTTGCAGTTTATTGCCACGGAGCATGCTCCGTTGATTACTGATGGGGGGGATGCGTTGGTACATCAGTTGCTGGCTCTCAAGATACGGAATGTCGGGCCTGTTACTGCCAGGTGTGTTTGTGTGTGTTTGTGTGTGGAGGGGGGGTGTTGTTTGTGTGTGTGGAAGGGGGGGTGTTGTTTGTGTGTGGAGGGGGGTGTTACTCTCATGCTTCATACACATCCTCATGCACACCCACCCACACACTCCCTCACACAACCACCCTCATGCACACACACACACACACATGCACACACACACACACACACACACACCATCATGCACACACACCCTCACACCAACCCTCATGCACACCACAAAGGGCCATCATTAAGAAATTGGGTTCCAGCGCCTTTGCGCTGCTTGATAGTGATGATGCAACACAATTGTTGTGTGGTGTACCTAAGATTGGACCAGCAAAAGCAGCTGTGATAAAGGAAAGCTGGGATAGCAAGAAAGGTGGGTGTGTGCTGGGTGTGTGGTTGGTTTGTGGTGGATGTGAGATGATGGTAATGGGTGGGGAGTGGTGTCGAATGGTTGTTGTGTGGCCTCCTCACATATATACACACACACACATACATCTATTTGTACACACACTGACCCACCACCACCACCACTACACCTACAAACACCACACATCCTGCAAACACCACCACCACACATCCTACAACCACCACAATCACGCACCCACACGCAGGTCATCGTATAGCAATAGAGTACTTGTCCCAATTCTCCCTGTCAGAAGCAACTATGTCAGCCATGGCCACAAAACGTGGTGCTGAGGTGCAGCAATATGTGGAGGAGGATCCTTATTTCGAGCTTTTAACAGCCTCACCCAATGTTACGTTTAGGTAGGGGTGTGTTGAGGTGGGTTGGGTGGTTGTTGAGGTGTATCAGACGTTGCGTTGATTGGGAGGTGTGGGTGTGTAGGATTTCTATATTGACACGCTATATGGTGTATATATATATATATATATATATATATGGTATACACATACATATATATATGGTATACACTACAGGGAGGCAGAGCAACTCGCAACTGCTGTACGTGCCCACCGCTCCTCCCCCATGCGTGTTGCTCTTGCCATGTTGCACTGCCTGCGATATGCTGCCAACTATGCAGGGCACACGTATCTACCATGGCAACAGCTTGAAGCAACCACCCGCAAGTTTTTGGCACAAACTGGTGTGTGCTGGTGGTTATGCATTGTGTTTGTTTGTTGTTTGTGTGTGTATTTGTTGTTTGTTGTGTTTGTGTGTGCAGTTGTTTGTATTTGTTTGTGTTGGTGTTCCCCTCTGGTCAGTTGAGTACCCCCCCCCACCCCCCCCCACACACACCTACACTCTTTCCTCCCCTTTTTGATCATCCCCCCCACCCACCGACCCCATCCTCTTCCTATATGCACATCATATATATGCACACCACATCCTCTTCCTATACACACAGCACACCCAATGCAGCACACACCACATCCTCTTCCCACTCACTCACAGCACACCCAATGCAGCACACAGCAGAGGAATTGGCAGCCATCATGGAGGCCCTGTGTGAAGATGGATATATACTAGCCCCACTGTGTATACCACCACCACCATTATCATCACCACCAGCGAATAACCCCTCATCATCACCACTGTCCCCCTTGTCATCAACACTCACACCCGCATCATCCTGCCCACAACAAGAGGATAATGGTGGTGGTGTCACAATGAGCATTCACACCCCACAACCACAACCCACAGACCACACCACACCCCACCCAGCCAGCAGCACCACAACCACCACACACCCCAGCACCACAAGCACAAATACCCCCCCACGTCCAGTGTGGCACCTCACGCGCCATGATGCTCGTGTGCTGCTGGTGCATGTGCTCCCCACAAGGGCCCCCCATGTTACCCAGGAGCACATGAGGGCCCTGTGGGATGAGATGGGGGAGGGGCTGGTGGAGGTGTTGAGGCAGCCACGTGCTGAGAGGGTGCTTGCACGTCGATTGCAGGTGGGTGGGTTTGGTGGGGTGGGAGGGGTGATGATGTGTGTGTGTGTGTTTACATGTGCATGTGCATGAAGTTGCAAATACACATACATGTGTATAATACACACCTACGCACCTACATGCACACACACACACACACCTACACACACACAGGGTATCAACCCACAGTGGGATGGTCGTCATTGTGTACAGGGTGTACAGGCTGCATGGAGGTCTATTGTGGGGGGGTATGACCTCCAACTCAACCCGGTATGTGAGAGAGAAAAAAACACACACAACCAATATATCTACTCTTCCCCTCTGCCTACCCACACCGTAAACACCCAATACACCAAAAATACCCAAAATACACAACACCCCAAAAACAAACCCCAACAACACACCAAAACACACCCCCAAAACACCCCAACAACACACCAAAACACACCTGAAAAACACCCCAAAACACACCTCATAACACCCCCCCCCCTTTCAGGGTCCAAGCACTGTGTGGCAGCAGCCACATGCCCAAGTATACCTCCCCAACCTATACACAGCGGAAGACACTGTGAGATACGTGGTTGCCACCCTGGCACAGAGGGGTGCCCAATGGACACCAGATGCTGAGGTCACGGCACGAATAGACACGTGGTTGCATAAAAACGCGAAAAAGCATCGCATGCGTACGTGTGTGTGTGGTGCTGGTACACAACAACATACTATGTGTGACGTGGTGCACACACAACGTCAATGCAACTATACAACACCCCCACAATCACACTGCCCACTCACGCCATACACACACAATGTATGTATATATACATGTACCACCCACCTCTTCACTTCCCCGCCCCCCCCCCCCCCCCACACCGCCCCACACACACAGCCACCCTCTCTGAAGGTCAGCGTGCAGCCATACACTCAGCAGCAACAGCACCCATTGTGGTCATCACAGGAGGACCAGGCTGTGGTAAAACACAAGTGGTTGGTGCATTAGTTCACCTGTGGCAAGACATGCATAAAGCAAGGGTCACTGTGGGTTTGACCAAAAGTCAACGGGAATGGTTGACTACGCGGTCAAAGAGTTTGACGAAGGATGAAGCTGCTCATGATGGGCCTCGGTCACACATACGATTGGCAGCACCAACAGGTACATAGTGTGTGGTGTGTGGTGTGGTGTGTAATGTGTGGTGTGGGTGGGTGTGTATAAATGATGCGTGTATTGGTGTTGCATGGGTGATGATGCACATGGTATTTGGCGCTATGCATTATTTTTCATCATTTCTGCACAACCTCTCTGCACATCACACCAACACTCCCACATCCACATACTCAACACACACACACACACACCAGGCCGAGCAGCGCAGCGTCTCAATGAAGCAACCCACCTCGACGCCCGCACCATCCACCGCCTCCTCGGCTCCCCCAGCAATGCCGTTGCGGCCGCCTCCATATCACACAACAGCGACGAAGACGACGACAACCTTGTAGACGACATGCAGTTTCTATACAATGAACGTCGACGGCTGCCTGGGTATCGATTTTTGGTAGATGAAGCGTCTATGCTTGATGCACAAGTAGCAGGGGCCCTGTTTCAGGCCCTGCCGCTGGAGGACCCCCGCATGCAGTTGGTGCTGGTGGGGGATGTGGATCAGCTGCCACCTGTGGGGCCGGGGTCTGTGTTGCAGCATATTATTGCGTCACGCACGGTGTGTGGTGATTGTGTGAGTGTTGTGAGTGTGAGTGGTGTTTGTGAGTGGTGTGTGAGTAGTGTGAGTGGTGTGTGCGTGGTGTGAGTGTGTGTACGCACTGAGCAATTGTACTGTTGTATGTTTTGTCAATGTGTTGAATATAATGTTGTTCTCTGGTACCTTCCCCTTGTCCACCTACACACCCACCCATCAATCCATCCCCCTAACCACCCACCCACCCACCCACACAAAAAATGACAGGTACCCGTCATTGACATGAGAGAGGTGTTTCGACAGGCACATGGGAGTGGCATCATACAAAGTGCACATGCAATCAATGCAGGACGTGTGCCTGATCTGCTACCAGTGCCACCTACCCTCGACCACCCTGCTGTGCATGCTGCGCTACACAACACTGCCGCTCCACAACACGCCGCTCCAACACAACCGGTCGCCGCTGGGCATGCTGTGTCTGGGGATGTGGGTGTGCCTGTGGATGCAGTGTGGGTGCGATTGCCTAGTGGAGGGGGTGGTGTGCAGGATAATGGTGCAGAAGTGGTGGCAGCTGTGAATCAAGTGATTGTGGGGTTGGGGGATATGAATGTGGACGTGACGCATGATGTGCAGGTAGGGGTGGGGGTGGTGGAATGTGGTGGGAGGTAATAGGGTGTTTTGTGGGGGGGGATGTGTGAGGGGTGGGTTGTTGCAGGGGGGGATGTGGTGGGAGGTTATGAATGTTTTGCATGGGTGTGCTACAGCCGATCATGACATACACACCACCACACATGCTCATGACATACACACCACCACACATGCTCATGACACGGCCGTCACCAACCCCCCCCCAACACCCCCAATACACCCAACCCCCCCCCCCCCAACACCCCCAATACACCCAGGTACTTGCCCCCACCAAGGTGGGTGAGGGTGGCACATGGCGCCTCAACAAACAGTTACAAGAGCTCCTCAACCCCGCACAAGAGCTAGGACAGCCCCCCAAGCGCAAAATCCCACGTCGATTTGCTGCTAAGAGTGGCGGCCCCTCCATGTTGCGAGTAGGGGACCGTGTGATGCAGACACAAAACAACAACAAGTTGGAGGTGTACAATGGGGATATAGGGTATGTGGGGGCTTGGGTTTTGGGGTTGGTTGGGTGGTGGGTGATAACATACCACCACCACCAACAAAAACAACAAAACATATCATTGATAGCACCCCCCCCCCCCCATCATCATCATCATTCTCATCGTCATCGTCATCATCATTCTCATCAATACCTACAACTCACAGGTATGTGACAGATATAGAAGATGGCATTGTGACTGTTGCATTTTCCACATATGCCGCACGTGGTGTTGACCATAGCTTTGACCGTGAAATTCCATATGAACGGTCAGCATGTGATCAATTGGAACATGCTTGGGCAACTACGGTATGTGTGTGCGGTAGTGTGGTTTGTATGTTATATTATAGTAGTGTATGTTGTATGTTATATTATATTATATGTTATATTATAGTAGTGTATGTTATATTAGTATATGTTGTATGTTATATTACATTAGTATAGTTTACTATTTGTAATTGTTGTCACCTGAGTTATACTGTATGATGTGCTTTGTATTTCTTGTCACTTATACTCACTTTGTATTCTTTGGCACTTATACTCACTCACTACACAAATATGCATTCACACACAAAGCACACACACACAAACAAACAAATGCACACACACACAAATACACAAATACACACATTCACACACAAGAAAAACACCCCCCTTGCTACACAGGTACACAAGGCACAGGGTGGTGAGAGTGAGGTGGTTGTGCTCGCACTAGGTAACAAAGCACCAAGCAGCCTCCTCAACAAGCAGCTCCTGTACACTGCAGTGACACGAGCAAAGCGGCTGTTGGTGGTGGTTTCAACACATGAAGCACTGCAGCGAGCAGTTGCAACAGCACCACGTATGTGATGTATTGTGTATGTTGGGAAGTGCATGAATGTGATGTGTGTTGCTTGTAATATTGTTTGTAGAGTGTCTTGATGTGATGACTGTGTGCTTGTTCATGATTGTGTGCATACTCCCCAAGCATCACCTATACACATCACCCACCCATACACACCACACCACCCACCCACAGCGCTTCGTATGTCTGTGTTGGGTGATACCATTGCACGTGCAGCACCTGGTGTACATTATGAACCTGCTGTATATGGGGCACATGAGACTCTCAACCATGGGGGAAAGGGTACTGTGCTTGAAGGGAAAAATAATGATGCTGTGCTTGTAGACAAAGATAATGCTGTGCTTGGTGACAAAAATGATGATACTGTGCTTGTAGGAGAAAATGATGAGGTGCAGAATGATGTGCAGGGGACTGGCCTTGCACATAATCACAATGGTGGGGATGCTGCTGTGGTTGGGTGACAGTGGTGGGGATGGATTGCGTGTGAGATATCGCCATCACTCGTGTGTTGGTAGTGGGTTTCTTTCTTCCAAGTGTGGTGCACATTGTTCTTTGGATGTGCACATTGTTCTTTGGTTGTGCACATTGTTCTTTGGTTGTGTGCGAGGGTGTTGGTGCGCTTGCACACAGATGTATTGTTGTATTTCCTTGTTGTGTGCGTGTGTGTGTATTGTTATAACCAGCGGCGTCTTGTACCACGTGTACCATGTGATGTGTTGATCACTGATGCGATGTGTTATGTGTACTTGAATGATGATGGTGATGGTTGGTGGGTTTTGATGATGATGGTACTATTGTGTGTTGTTGTTGTTGTTCCTGTTGATTACAACATTTGATTGGTAGGGTGCATTGGTACACTCATGCACCCAACCCTCATGATTGGTACTATGTGATTGATTGGTAACACCTAATTTCATAACCAACAACACAAACAGCAACACAGGTGTTGTTGTTGAGAATACAAGAAACGCTGCAATGTGTATGATGTGTATAGTATCAAAACGCACAGTATCATGATGAATACACACAGAAAAAGTCCAAGGGGGTTCCCATGATTACTGCTGGACCCGGGCCCGCTTGGCGGCATGTGGTTGCTGCAGCGTACCATCCCCCACCCCATGTGTGTGTCCACGAAACGTGGGTGATGGTGTGGGATCAGGTGACGACTTTGAAAGCTGCAGCATGCCCTGTGATTGTGAGTGGTTGGTATGGCTGTAAGTGGTCGAGATCTAGAAAGATATGTTGGTTGGTACAAGAGATCATTTCGGGGTGCACGTAGTTCGACGTATACATGCAGATGTCCTGTCCTTGGTATCCTACCCCACATGCATACTTGCACTCCCTGCACATCACCTGCACACCAGTTCCCCATCAGCATACCTGCAAGGCGTCCAATTCGGATTTATTGACCATAGTTTTGACCGTCACAGCAGGAGTGCAACCCACCCCTGGCCCCAGCCCAGCAGGCCCCCTGCTTGGGGGCCCTGCATGTGTGCAGGGTGCAGCAGCTGGTGGCCCCTCCCCCCCCATCATGCCCCCTGTGACTGTGATGCCCCCAGTGATGCTGCCACATGTGTCCTGACGCATCATCGGTTTGCACATCGGTGGACATCGGTTTGACTCCATGACAGTGGACATGGGCTGTGGTAACAATGTATGGGGGATGCCCCCCGCTCTCATGCCACCCATCAAGACCTCACGTGCAGCACTGGGGGTCTCAACTGACACAGCATGCCGTCCTGATGACACAGATGCCCCACCTGGTTGGTTGCCTGATGACGATGCATGTGTTTTTATGTGCAACCCAGCGGGCATTGACCCTGCGGTGTGTGCTGGTGATCCTACCCCATATGTCGTCAACCCTGCACGTATGGGTAACCCACTGCTCCCCAACCCAGCAGGCATGGCTGTTGACTGGGGGAGTGTACGCACACATGCAGGATGCTCCGGGTCTGGGGCCCCGGTTACACCGGGGCCTCCCCCATGTGTCCCTGTAGGTTGTGTCCCTATGACCCCTGGTGCACTGAGGGTTCGCATGGATGCCTGCATGGTGGGCATGGCTGTACTGCGCAATGAGCAGGCCCTTGGCTGCACAATGTGGTGTTTGATTCGTGCTGGGGAGATTTGGAGGATGCACCAGGGGGACGTGGGGCATCCTGGTTCAATCCACACATGCAGGCTCATGTCCTCCAATCGCAACAGGGTCACCTAGGTAGTGTGAGAGGCATGTGCGTTGGATATGCTGTGCTGACCCATGCTCCAAGTCCCGACGTACTGTGGACTTGTGTATTCGTCCCGCTGCTGCTTTGCACTTGACAAGGGTCGAGTATGCCTGCTCCAGGGTATCCAAGCCACTGCTTTGCAGTATGCCGATGGGTTGCTCGGGGTCATCAAGCTGCTGCAGCACGAAAAACTGTGTGTGGATGCAGCGCTGGGGGATGCTGTGCACGTGGTGTACTACAGCCAGCATTGTCTACCTTGTCTTTGGACCACGCTGGTATGAGCCCCTGCTTGGAGGCTGCGTGTCGTGGTCCAATTTGGCATGGTGATGTATAGCAAACGTGTTTCTGTTGTGTATCTGCGTGCGGTTTTGGAATGGTTTTGTGTGATAGCAGTCACTCGCATTGATGGTAGTCGAAAAGTTCGACGCACAAGGGGGAACGAACGAGGCATGCAACATCATGCCAGCATGACAGGGGGCACGCACATGACAGCACACATCACACCTTTCTGCTGTGACGTGCGCATCGGTCAAGCTGTTTTGACGGTTTTGTCGAAACCACTTAGCTCTTTTTTAGTGATCACGATGATCCACAATGTTGCACACTTCCTAACCAGGTGACACACAAATGCTGTCTGTTTATATATATACCGTATACTCCAACAGGATGCGTAGTACCAAAAAACATCGCATGTGAAGAAAAAAACACCACCCTCCCCCTCACATTTCAGCAAACCCGACCCCTTGCAAATACTCTTTAAACAAATCATGCTGCCCAGTACTCAACCCAATGGGTGCCCGCAGAATATGATCGGGAATGGCAAACGCATCCACCAAAGGCACTGCCACACCACGCAGCTCCGAGCACAGGGTCTCAATGAGGCGAGTGATGGCTTTGGCCTTTTCCGGCGCCACATACTCGTCGTTGCGAAACATGACATCACTCGCAATGCACTGGAGCGCAAACAGGTCGCTCATCGCCTTGAGCGATGCACGGCAATCAGGATCGGTGCAATCCTTGACGGCGCGTTGGAATGTCTCCAGCAGGACACACTCAATGTGGGCATGTGCCAGTGCAAGCAGGTGGTTGAGGCACTTGTTCCATGCATGAAACTCACCCAGGCGGGCACTGTGCTTGCGCAACCGTGCCGCCACTGTGTGGAGCAGGCGGGCCGCCCGGTGCCTGTGCGATGAGATGACGGTTTTATTTTCTTTCCATCCCTTTTTTTTCGAGGGGGTACAGGGAAATACATCAACAGCACATACCGAAGGGCATGGCGCAAAAATGTGGGGTCACGCAAATGTGCAACGCTCGTCTCATGTGTCACCAAGGGATTCTGCGGCATGGTGTCCCGGGCCCATTGGCGCAGGTAGATCCACGTTGCTGCCAGTGGTGCCCCCAGAAATTGCTCACGATATTCCTTGAGCAGCAATGCTGATACCTGTTGTAAGAGCACGGTGTTGTCACCTTCGAATGTTTGGAAGATGTCGTGGTCTGATCGAAGGGCACCCAGGCGATTGACAGCAGCATAGCCATGACCACCACATGCTTCGCGACAGGTGTTCAGGGCTGCTGCGGTGTAGGCTGTGGTGTATGCCTTTAGACCTGTTGTAGGTGGGGGGAAGGGAGGGGGACAGTGATGTTGGGTGTGGATATGATATCGTTGTGTGAAACAGTGGTGCTGTGTGTGTGTTCAACCAGTGTTGTGCTTGTGTATGTTCAACTAGTGTTGTTGGGCACCACCATCAGCAATATCATCCATCCACGATAAATACAGCACACACACTTTCACACACACACACAATAGACACAACAAACACACTCACTCAAACACACTCACTCACAAACACACCTGCAGACAGGCTGTGCACATCAGCCACCAACTTCTCATCCTTGGTCCTCTTCATCTCCGCATACCGATCCACCAAATACACTTTACCAAAGTGCAAAGCATAGCAGCCAGCCAGCAGCGGCATGAGTTTGTGTTGTTGGCTGGTGTAATCCAACACAGCAACCTCAGGGGCATCAGGGGGACCAAATTGTTGACGTTGGGCACTGTATCGTATCGCAATGGTGAGAGCACCCTGAGTTGTGGGTGGGGGGCGGGGAGGGGGGTGTAAGTATGGTGTGTTTGCATGGTGTGAAAGCAGAAACACAGCAGACTCATTCAAAAACACAAACACGCACATCAACCAATCACATCAACTTATCCCAGCACCAACTCCATAACGCTACCACCACCACCCTTCTCCGCACCATCACCCCTTACCTTGAGCACACCTACTGACCCAGACACCAACCCCACACGACCACCAGTCAGCTCCCCTAGCGTTGCTGCAAACCGCTTGCTCGCAGATGGCACAGCACTTGTGTATTTCCCACTACGATCCACAGAGCCAAAGCGGTCGAGCAGGTTTTCCCGTGGCACACGCACATGAGTGAATCTGAGGGCACCATTGTCAATGCCATTGAGACCAACCTGTTTTTTTGGGGGGGGAGGCGATTTTGGGTGGGTTGAGTTGGGTGGGATGAGGTGGGGGGGTGATATTGGGTGGGGGGAGTTGGGTGTGTTGTGTGTTGTGCAGTGTGTGTTGTGCAGTGTGTGATTTTGGGTGTTGAATATGTACACAAGTCTAACCATGATATCCCTTTGTGTATACTCAAATACCCACCCTGTTGCGCCGCCACAACATGTACATACAATGCACAATGTGTACATACAATGCACACCCAATACTATACACACAATGCACACCCAATACTATACACACAATGCACACCCAATACCTTGTATCCACAGTCCTTGATGTCCACCCCAGCCACCGCTCGGTGTTGCTCATCGCGTATAGGAACGAGGAACGCATGCACACCATGATCCACCAGGGCACCATCTTGTCCGGGTACCTTGAGGCGGGCAAACACAGTCGCCATCTTACCATCTTCTGCTGCATTACCGATCCACCTGGAGGTGATGTGAGGGGTGGTGATGTGAGGGGTGGTGGTGATTTGAGGGTGGTGGCATTGTGTGGTGGGGTCAGCGTGCATGGTGTTGGTGATGGTGCGAATGGTGTTTCACAACATATGAACAACATGATGAATAAGATGCTGGAAATAATAATGAAAAAAGTGATTAGTAGACTGTTATTACTGTCCCACATTGCTGTTGCTGCTGTTGTGTTTCATCCCGCATGCTGTTGTGTTTCATCCCGCATGCTGTTGTGTTTCATCCCACACGCTGTTGTGTTGCTGTTTTGTATGCATGCAATCACACCCTCCTCCCCTGTACATACCACTTGATAGCACCATCATCAGGTGTGTGAATAACCCATTCATCAGTAGCTACATCCAACACTGCTTCTGTCTGCAGGCCTGCAACATTGCTACCATGTGTAAGTTCTGTCATTGCAAAACATCCTGGGTTTGTTTGTTTGTGTGGTGTTGTGTGTGTGTGTGAGAGAGAGAGAGAGAGAAACGGTGGTTGATAACGTGTGCATCATGATGATTGGTGGTTGTTCAACGTCGCTGATTGAATGAATGAATGACAAGGTACATGCACACCAGCTGTATACAATCCCCCCAAAACACCCAGTACCTATTCCAAAACACCCAACCCCAACACTACCTACCCCCCAAAACACCCAGTACCTGGCAATTTCAGTTGGTCAATGGCATCAAAGTACTTTTGACGATGTCGCTCTGTACCCAAATTCATGACGCTGCCACCCCATAAACTGTACTGCACCCCCATCTTGACCATCTGTGGTTTTGCATGTTGCATGTGTTGTTGCATGGGGTAATCAACAATTGCAGGTTCGTGTACACACTCTCATACACTGTAATACTTTGCACACAAGTGCCTTGTGCATAATAATAATAATTAACACAGTACAATAATCAACACACGCACCAAAGACAGGTCGACCAAGGAGGTGCATTCTGCGAGGTAGAAATAGCGTCGCAGGTCCCGCACATAATAGCGCATAGGTGAGTAACCAGCACCAACGATGGTCTTTAGACACTGGCGTACGAGCTCACGGTGTTGCTCCTTGGTCATGCCTTCTTCCACAACATCGAGGAGCTCAGGGTGGGCACGAAAAAGCTCATACACCTCCACCTGCGAGGTCGCCACGAATGTATGGTGGTGGTGGTGGGTTGTTGTTTCGGTTGTATACTCCCACGCACGCACTATCCATACCTTGAGTGGCTTCAGGTCGTCCAAGTAGTTTTCCATGATAAGGGCGTCGAAACGAGGCAACGTGCGAATAGCTGATGCCGCGCAAACGTTGTGCTGAAGGAATGAGCCTGCCTGGACATTGTCAACAGGTGTATCTAGTGCACTCGACAGCTGCTGCACCAGGTTTTGCAGCCGTCGCTGCGTCTTGTTGTCGATGGGGGCACTCATTGGATGTTGTTGCTGTTCTTTATGTTGTGATTGTTGGCATGTTCTAGAGTGTTGGGATATGTGTTGATATTTTAGTATTGATTACAGCAATGATAACGAGATTATTGTTTGGTGCATGTTGTGCCATGTGCTGACCAACGCAGCGCGCACAGCAGCATATGCACAACTGTTGGGAAAGGGAATCCTGATGATCCTGCATACACATGCTGCATATACATACTCTTCATCTGTTCCCTGTGAGCCTGGGTAATGATTTTGTAGTCCAAACACTGTTGGTGTGCTGTTGACGTTCATACTACGTTTGGCGCACATACATTCCACATCAGGCAGACACCACACACACTGCATGATGGTTGTATCATGATGGCCACATCACGGCGCATGTGCTTGATATGGTACCATTTGTTATCATTTGCGCAGTGTTGGGGTACCACACCCTTCTGAGAAACCCGTGTTGTTGCGGTTGTTGTATGGGTATGGATGGTGGGCTGTGCTGCTTGTATGGGCAGTAACGGTTGCATGGTGAGGTTGTTGTGGTGATGGACTTGATGCACACTTATTGAGTGGTATACAAAGAGCACTGCCGATGGGTGGTGTTGAGGTTGTGGGTGTTCCCATCTGTATGCAAAGAGGGCCGTATATTATTATTATTCTAAAGTTTTTACATATTTCATTTTTACACACGTTCTGAAAACCATTGTAGGACTACATACCGAGTAAGACCTGAATGTAAGGCCAGAGTTTCCTTGCGAACATATTGTAGCTGAGTAACTGATCAGTCATGAGGAGTGACTGATTACGCGGACAGCACAGGGTCTACAATAACAAATTGTACAATTGTACACACAAACGCACAAAAATCCGATACCCAAATTATAATTTATCCACCCTGTTGGTATAATTTTGATATGCCTGCCCAAACTTGGCTGTTGACGTACAGAGACGCCAACCTAGAGCAAGCATTTCGTGAACATTGGAGCAGCAGGAGGCAGCTTGCAGATCTCTTGTGGCTTTCCCTGGTGTCATTGATCAATCTAGGTCTCCAGTATACCAATCTGCAATCCAATGGATACGACGATCTTATGTTTTGGTATGGATGGGAACATGGATGACGATATCACGGTTTTGTATGGGTCGACTAGCCCATAGGAGCACCTCTTCTTGCGTTACCACAACTCAGGCTGATACGACTCGTGTCTTTATCAAGGGCCTTGCCTATTGCATTTATGCTCTTTGCCAGCCCCAGCACGTATGGTACGTGATGCGTATGGTATGTACACATATGTATGTATACATCCATACATCCATGTACATATATGTATGATGTATGCCAACACGTGCCTGTCACAGCCCCCCACACACAACAGGGAAATGGAGGCTGTACATTGTGTGGATGCTCGCCATCGTAGCAATATCTGCCAAAGCCGCTGCGGCTTTTTTCATCGACCAAACTCATGTACCCAGCAATCTGATCAAGCTGCAGCTGGTGGACAGCATGGCAGCCAACTTGCTCGCATCACTCAACTTTCCATTCCTCACCCTGCAAGCTGTTTCATGCCTGCCATTGTATCTCTGGACCGCACTGCAGGTTGATTTTGTGTGCATTGTGTGATGAGGATGTTGTGAATGCACTGTGATGAGGATGTTGTGTATGCATTGTGATGAGGATGTTGTGTTGCTTGTCACTCATGTGTAGGTACACCAACACCACACTATACCACCAACAGCACACAACAACACAGACATGGTTACCATCAAAGCGGGGCCTCTGTGCGCAAGTGTGTCATCGTGCTGCTGTGACTCCCAATGACCCTGACATTGCAATGATCATGGGGTATGTTGGAGTATTAGGTTGGTATATGGAGGTGTTTTAGGTTGGTGTAAGTAGGTAGCTGAATACAAGGCGTATCATGTGTATGTGTGTAATCTGTATGCGTGTGCGCATACTCTGTGTATGTAATGTGTATGTATATTCTGTATATACAACACAGAGAAACCCCTCCCTACAACCCCTCCCCATCCACATCATCATGATTGGCCTCTCTGTGACAACCACCCCGTCCTGAACAACAAAAACAACAGGATTATCAATACAAGCAACGATCTAGTACAAATGCTTGCACACCGTCCCATTGTGTCCCCCTATCACATACCATGCCTGGCACGATGTCAAATGTTTACATGCTTTGCCGGTGTGTTGCTCATTGTGTGTGCTGTGGTGTGCATCAATGGATGGGTGGAGCAGCGTGCTCGACGGGCATTTTGGGCACAGTATGGTGGCAATCGAGCACAGACTGTGGGGGACGAGCATGCTGGGGAAGGAGGGGAGGGGCATGACAAGGCGCCGGTGCTGTTTTGGTGGGTGCGGCATCTTTTTTGGGTGGTCCCGGTGATGTGGGCAGCCATGGTATGAGAAATGGTATATGAAACGCGAGGGGGAGGTACTTTTTTGCATAATTTTTCGTGCATACCGTTGTTTTCCTCCGTTTTCTCGTTGTTTTCGACGATCAATTTTCATTTCTGCCATATCCCAAGCGTCTGTACTTTTGCTGTGCTGATTTTTGCTGTTTTTCTGTTGCAGCGCTTTAGCATACCGAAAGTGTTTGCTGGTGTTGTGCAATATCCCGACGTACTATGTAACAGCGACCGAGGACACACGCACACTTCTTTCACAGTATGAAGAGCATGTACTGCTTACCAGAACTTGTGTGCAGAAAATGGGGACATGAGTACACAGCGGGCACCGCCATGTCCCAGGAAAACTATATCATGCTGCACACACAGTGTACTGGTGGAGTGAAAGTATTGGTACTGGCACACAATGCACAACACAAGCACACAATGCACAACACAAGCACACAACACAATACAAAACACATGCACAATACCAACACACACAAGAGAGTGGGAAAAAGAGGTTTTGCCCTGCATGGTTGCAACACACAACAGCGGAATTGTTCTGTGAGACATTCGTATGTGAAAGTGCAGCAACGTGTATATACCTGCTTATACATTGTGCACGTGAGTGATGGGCAACCCACGGGCAACATTGAAGAAGCACAAGACGTCGAGTGGGCAACAGAGGCACGGGAAAAAAAAAGAAAAAAGAGACAAAAACGGGACTGGTGCACATACAACACAGAGACACAACATGTAAAGGGTGGGGAATTACATGTGGCAGCAATTGGATTGTATTTGCATTGACTGTACATGCTGGGTTGTTGCCAAAATTGGGCAACACACTCACTCAGTATTCCCTTTTCAACACACATACAGCAACACAATACAACAAATGCCATAAGAAACAAAGCAGACAGACACACAAACATGCATACAAGTCCTGCGGCATAGTGTGCACCATGGGGGGTTGTGCATGGTTGGGGTGCTCCTCAACCCATGTGGTTGCACGCACATCGTATGCACGCACACGCACGTGGTATGCACGAACGTGGTATGCACTCACCACGTCATCATCATCATGGTTGTTGTGGTGGTTGTTTCATTCCCGCCAGCAACCGCTGCACCAAGTCCTGTATGTTTGCAGCCTGGAGTGCAACCCCCTGCTGCTGCTCCTGTGGTTGCTGCTGCTGCTGTGGTGGTATTGCCGCAGGTGCTACACCAGGCAGTGTGCCAGGAGGTGGTGTGGCAGCTGCACCCGTAGCTGCTGCCCCTGGTACTGGTGGTTCTTGTGGAGGAGGGACTTGTGCAGCAGATGAAACCGCAGCTGGTGCTGCTGGTGCGTCATGTGGTGTCTGTCCTGCCGCACCCACAGTACCACACCCCCCCCCCTTCTGTTGCCGTTGTCGTTCTTGTAGCAATGCAGCAAGCGCCTGTACCTGCTGTGCAAGAGCTGGTTGCTGCATGGGTGCAGACAGCGCATGTGGTGGTGGTTGCATCATCATAGCAGGCGCAGGGGGGGGCATACTACCCAGGGGCATGGACAGGGGCCCTGCAAGAGGGCCCCCCATACCAGGCAGCACCGCTCCGGCACCGGTGAGGGCCTGTAGGAGCTGCTGTTGTATGGCAGGCAAGGGTGGTGCTGCGGATGCTGGCGGTGGTGCTGGTACCACTGGTGGTGGGGGGGGGGCACCTGCCGCAGCGCGGTTGGCTTGGAGCTGTGCGAGCAATGCATGTATTGGATTCACTGCCTGTTGCTGCTGTTGTTGTTGTTGGCGGAGCATGTTCATATGGAGCTGGGCTAACAGCTGTTGCTGCTGTGACGGTTGGGCAAATTGCTGCTGTTGTTGTTGTTGCTGGAGGATTGCAAGCAGTTGTGGGGCGAGCTGGGCAAGCTGGGGGTTGTTGAGTGTGGCCGCCAGCATGTTGAGCTGCGGTGGGAGGGGTGGTGGTATCTGTGCAGGCATGAGCGGGGGAGGTGCAGCCGCAGCTGGGTTGGAGAGTGCCCCTGCATTGCGAAGCAATGCAACAAATGCGTCGGCAACATGTGGCGGGGCTCCACCCAATCCTGCCTGTGCCAACCCTGGGAGGTGTAGAGGGGGCACCCCTCCCACAGGTGGTGGTGGTGGTGGTACCACCCCCCCCATCATCTTGCCGTCGTGTGTTTCATCGAGTTCCATGGCCACAGTTGCCAACAGTGACATGCCCTCATCAAGATGCTCGTGTTTGGCGCGAACACCACGACTGGCAGGACGGCCGCCGCGTGCCCCTGATGGGCGTGTGGGTGGGCGTTCGTCGCTGCTGTCTGGGTCAGAGGGGCCCTCTGATTCACCATCGTCTACTAGGGCTGCATAATCTTTGAGGCGTTTGGGTTTCTGGGGGGTGGGGTGGGGGCGTGGGGGTGGGGGGTACATGTGGTGCAGGGATTGCGCTGGTAACACACACAACATAACGTCACAGCACATGATGGTCGTACACAACACACACCTTGATACGGCGTTGACGTGTGGCTGCACGCGTGGCAGGCCCCGCACCATCATCATCGCTCCCATCCCCGCTCGTGTCACGACCACCACCACGACCCTCCCCCTCGCTCTCCCCGGGACTGGTGCGCTTGCGTCGAGCAGCACCCGTAGCACGTCGAGAGGGGGCGCGTGTGGCAGGCTCGGGTGGGGGGTTGGATGGGAGGGTGCCCAGCTTGGCCATGGCGGTATGCACCTCTTTCAAATAGGGCTTGCAAAAACTGAAATCCTTGTAATCCATTGTGCGTATTTCCTCACTGGATGTGTGTGTTGGGGGGATTGCGGTGTGAATGGGGTGCATCAGATGTGGATATGCTGATGCACATGTACATGCACACACATACATCCCCAGATTATATACCTGCAGCTACGGTGTCGTTTCAGCCAATCTTCCAAATGCATGGGGCGGGTAATGCGCACGGTGCTCCCACATGGCTCACATTGCAGCTCGTACATGAGATGCGGTCGGAGATCCCGATTCATCCCCGTCGGTTGCATCACAATGTGCACTTTACAGCAATTGGGCACGGGCTTACCATTCCACAATACGTTGAGGGGATCTTTCCGGCAAGCCTCCGTGACTGGTTGGTATAGTGGAGAGACGGTGACGAGAAGGGAGGGATTGTAATGTACGATCGGTCACGTGCAACGTCAACACCAACAACACACCTTCCTCTCCGCTGCGAAACCCTGATCTCCGTGACTCCTGCTGGGTGCCCCCTTGGTTGTTGCGCCGGGGTACAGATGGTGGTGGTCCCGCAGCAGCTGCTGACGCTGCCAACACAGCATTTTTGTCGGGCACGGCATCCAGGATGGGGGCCCATGCAGGGTCCTGTAGGTTGGCACCTGTATGTTGTTGAAGGGTTTTCTCTTGTGTTTGTGTGGATAAAAAAGGCATAGAAGTCAGTAGAGAACACATTTACACACAACATCAAGTGACTGTTGAAACACACCATTCTTGTCACCCGCTGATGTGCTGTTCCCTGGTGGTGTGCTTTCCGCACGGCCGTTGCTGTTCTTTTCCACGCCAACCATACCTGGCTTGATGGTAACCTTGTCATCACCAACACCAAGATCCCCATTCGATGCAGCAGGCCAGAATGGAATGGCATCGACATGGGTGGGTAGAATGGGTTGCGATGTGGATGGTGCCGCTTCATCCTTTATGGATGGTGCAGCGTCATCCGTGACCGTTGTATGGCGCAACATGTGTTGGGTCGACTTGTTTTCTTCATGATGACTGGGTTGATCTTCATCTGGGCTGACCTGTGTGTTGACGGAGGTCGTGGGTGATACTCTCCGTCTGTGCACCCTTCACACACACACCGACACAGTCCCTACTTACCGAGGGATGGGGCGTGATGTCCCTGCCACCATCAACAGAGGGGGTGTTGCTCGCCCCCTCGTCATGGGAGCCCCCCCGCCCTTTTTTGTGCTTTTGCCTGATTATTGCACCCTCGCTTGGGTGGTGTGGGTCAGATTGTGCAGCACCATGCTCTGCAGGTGCGCTGGTGGACAAGAGTCGTGACTGGTCGTTTGGGTTTTTCCCATTCTGGACAATGGGGGCACTGTCAGCATCTTTTGGGTCCGTGCCACTAGACGACACACTCGCCATCCTGAGTGTGTGAGTGGGTTTGTATTTATATAATGGATATTTTGGCATACTTGTCCGCTGTAACACCCACGACCAGCAACTTTGGTAAACATCCCAGCAAAGGCGTCCGCGTGGGCTTGGACGCTGTAAACTCGTTCCATTTCAACGTCATTCCTTAGGAGTGACATCTACATACCTTTTACGTTTGGAAACAGGGGAATACCGGGACGTTTGTTTACCCCTGCATACACTTAAAGCCCATTCCCTATGCGACACAGCCCTACTGTACTTTATTGCTGGTTGTTGCTGGCTTTATAGTCGTGTCTTGGTGTGGTGTATTAACCCCAGCAGATTGGACAAAACAACGGGAAGCGTTGAACAAGTGTCTAGCAGCCGCTCGGGATGCTCGAGTGTAAGAGGGTTCCAAACAGACTATAGTTGTGCGGAGGTGGTGTGTAGGTGAAAGTGGGTTGCGTAAGTACATGAACAGTATAATCGACGGGTTTTTTACATACGGATTGGGAGATGGGGCTTTGTAACCCCCTGGAAAAGGAAGTTTGGTTCTAAAGTGTAGGGAAATGCCTGCAGTAACCTACTCCAGCAGCGTTCTGCACAAATTTGTGCTGGCAAGGCGCGCGGTGCGTGGCGCCACACCATCTGTTGGTGCCTCTGGTAGTGCAGAGGCATATGCCACTATTGCCTCAATGTGCGCATCCGGTACCTCACTTTGCTCTGTGGCCTGGTGCTGTTGGGCACGTGCATGGTGGCTAGCCAGCAGCTCCAACAAGAAGTCACGCCGGGCGTCAAAACTGGTCGTCCCATCAAAAAAACCACCTGTCCAAAAGGGGGCCCATCATGGAGGTAGATTCGTACGTTCCACCAGACATAGTATGCAGTGCACAGTGGTATTACCTGTAATTGTAGCATCTGCAATGCATCGTTTCTGATCTGCAACATTGACCATGTGTTGCTCAATGCTGTTCCTGGTCACCAGGCGCACCACCCGCACATCCCGTTGCTGCCCCATTCGGTGTGCACGTGCTTGTGCTTGGAGGTCTTGCTGGGGGTTCCAATCCGTGTCATATAATATGACTGTATCTGCAGCCTGTGTGGAGATAAAGATACGGGGGAATGGGAGATATGTCCAAGGGAGCAGCGTATGTGTGTGGAGTCATTTTTGGCCGTGTTCATCACTACATACACAACATACAGAGACAACATAGACACACCTGAAGGTTGAGGCCAACACCACCAGCACGCAGGCTGAGGAGCAGCACAAACACATTGGAATCTGTGACAAGTACATGTTTGAGTGTGACAAGTGCATGATTGTGTGGCAAACAGGAAGTGCTGTGTATGGTAGTTGTACATGGTTGTACCATGCAGTTGATGCACACAAGCCTACACCAACACACCTGGATCATTAAACTGAGACACAATTGCCCCTCGTTCCTGTTGCTTGGTGCCCCCATCCAACCTCAACCACCGCATGCCCCGCCAGTCAAGATAATCAGCCAACACATCCAAAACCCGTGTCATTGTGCAAAACAGCAACACCTTGGATCCTGCAGAATACAGTGCAGTGAAGAGCCGATCAAGAACTTCTGTTTTTCCACACAGGCTCACTTCTGGTGGGAGCCCCAGGGGGTGGGGGGGCATGCTGCACTCTGCTTCTGGTGGGTGAAGCTTACTGGGGGGTGGGGGGGGGTGAAGGTGTGTGTGTGTGTGAACACCCTTCCAGGTGTGTTCAACCACCCCTTACCTGACAAGTGGGTGGTTGCATATGGTACGCAATTCCATCACTGCATTGTTGATAGATATTGTCTTGCCTGCCTGTGCTGCTGTTGCTGCTGTGTGTTGTTGGGGATTTGCAGGGGTGGGGCGAGCACGTGCACGTGTGATGGGGAGCGTAGAGTCGCTATCAGAAGCAAGAGTGGGGGGCTGGGGGTCCAGTGAGGTGGTGCGCTGCAGGCGTTGGTGCACGAGGGAGCACAGGTGTTGTTGGTAAGCAGACATGGGGCAGTGTAGCACATACTCAAACTGTGTTGGGGGAGAGCGCGATTGTGTGTGTTATGTGAGTGTGTGTCAGCAATAGGTACTGGCCCCCTATGATCACACACAACCAAGTCCACATTCTGTACACCAAACCCCACCTTGCGTGGTAGTGTGTCACCCAGTACATGCTGCTTGAGGCGGCGCAGCATAAAGGGGCACAACACCTGATGCAGGCGGGTGGTGATAAGCAGCTGCTCTTCCTCACTGAGTGGTGTTGCATGCTCATCCAGGCCATGCATGAGTGTGCCAAACCTGTGGTGGGGATGGTGGGTGATGAGAGGAGGGCGTTGCATGTTTGAAGGGGGCAACATGAGTGGTGCTGTGTATATGACATGTGCAGTGTCAAAATCAACACATTATCACCCTGGGAAAATGCACATGCATACACACAAACACATTCCTAATTGATTTGGCATACAAATACATTGTCAATCTCCATACCAGTCGTCAAATTCCTGTGCATTGCCAAACATATCAGGCATGATAAAGTTGAGGAGACCCCACAGCTCATGAAGGTTGTTTTGCACTGGGGTGCCTGTGTGGGGTGATGTGTGGCTGAGAGACACAAGAGAAACATGTGGAGTATATGCACAGCCTACACACCTGTGAGCAGGAGTCGGTGTTGTACTTTATAGTACCGCAGCTGTACTGCCAGCTTGCAGTCAGCACGCTTGACACGATGGCCTTCATCCTGAGGGTGGTGTGTATGGGGTGGTGTGTATGGAGTGGTACGGAGTGGAGGGGTATCATGCATGCCAAGCATACCACAACGAGTATGTTGTATTGTATGGATGCGAGTAGGGGACGATCAGTGTTGCCCATTGCCATCTCATATGTGGTCAACACAAGGTCAAAGTCACGATGCTTGAGCTGTGTGCATGGTGAACAGGGGTGCATGTGTTGTGGTAGTAGAGTACTGCAAACCCACAGAAAGCAACTGTACTCACATGTGTAGACACAACCACCTACCCGTGTGCATAGGGTCTTTTGCCGTTCAGCAGCAGGCCCACAGTAAGTCAACACACGTAATGCAGGGGCCCACAGTGCAGCCTCGGCTTGCCAGTTGGGCAGTACACTCGCAGGAACCAATACAAGGCTTGGTGTAGCCACTGTGCGCACTTGCTTGTAGTAGCATACCAATGCCAGTACCTGTACCGTCTTGCCCAAACCCATTTCATCCTGAGTGTGAGAGAGGGGGTGGATGTATAGTATGTGCATACTCCATGCAATCAACCACTGTATACACCATACACACTATACACATTATACACACTATACACACTATACATACCCACCATCACACTATACACACCATACACATACCATACACACACCACCCATCCACTCTTCATACCGCCAAGATGCCGTTGAGCTGTGCGTCAAACAGCCCCACCATCCATCGTAATCCCTGCATTTGAAACCCAGGGAGTTGCCCCCCACACAGCATGGTTGGTTGGGTGGTAATGTCTGCCTGCAGTGATGCTGCCAATGCACGCCATGCATCATTGGTTTGTTGCATGCTGTCCAATGCACTCGAGGGGGCTGTGTGTATGTGGGGGGGATGTTGGTGTGGAACAGAACGAATTGTGATATGCTGTAGACCCTCCCCTTCCCCCCAGGGGTTCTTCTCACAGCCACACCTTGTTGCTGTCGCACCGCTGCTTGCAAACGGGCACGCACAGACACAGGCAGTCGTCGGGCAAGCCGCTGCAAGCACTCATCTGTTTGTGCCAATGCCTCTTGAAGCAAGTGACTGCGTTCTGTGGCCACCAGTGCAAGGTAGGCTGCCATGTCATGCGCACGAAGGGCCTGCAGTCGTGCCCGCCGAGCCGCCTCCCTGTGTGTTTGAGAGAGCATGTGTGTGTGCGTAAAGAGGAAAGATAAACATGCGTGGTATTGTCAACACTGCACGCTGCTGTGTGACACACTGCACACACACACACATGTGGTACTGTCCATCACAGCCAACAAGTGCACATGCGACCAAGGTATCTCAATCATCCTACCGTGCTTGGTGTACTTGCTCCTTGATGGTGCCATGCATGGCGAGTACTGCCTGGTTTAGTGCAGCACTAGTTGCCTGGTGCTGTGCCTGGTGTTGCTGCCAGTGTGACGCGACATGCTGTATGGTTGTGAGGAGCATAGACCACTGCAGGTGTGGGGGGGCAGATGGTCGAAGCTGGTCCCTGTGGGGATATGTGTGCGGGGTAGTCAGGGTGCAACCAGTGTTTAATGTGTGCATGTTATCGAGTGTGGTGGTTTGCTGCCAAAAACATGATAATGAACATACCCATTAACAAGTGCCTCGTACAGCACCACAGCACGCGCATGGTGTACAAGGGGTTTGATTGCAGCGATCTTGTTGTGCAACACCTGCTGTAGCTCTGTTTGCTGAGGTGCTGAGGTGCATGGTGCTGCTGCAGCTGCATGAGAAATTGCAGATGCCAGCAAACGACTGGCCTGCTGTGACCATGCGTGCCATTGCGGTCTGCTTGTTTCTCTGCGATGCTGCAATGCGCTGTGTGCTGCTTGATTGGCAATGCAACGTGTGCGGGCGTCCCGGGGTGGCATGTGTGACATGTGCTCAAGGTGATAGGGTAGCAATGGCACAGGATGCTGGAATTGTGCACTGTGTACTGCTTGTAGCATACTGGTGGATGCATTACTGTTAGTGGGTACTTGTGTTGTACGCACAGTGTGTGGAGTGGCTGCCCGCCAGTGGCACAGGGGGCGTTGGTATGCTCGGGATGCCATGGGGGTGGTGGGTGCAGGTGTATGGATGGCCCTGGTGTTGTGTATGGGTGTGTATGATATGTTGCTGTACGATATCACATACACTGGATCACGCACCGATGAGGAAGCAACTGGTCGCCTGACTGGCGGTGGGCAAAGAGCAACACCTCATCCAGCAGTGCAGTTGTATCCTGCAACACTGCCTTCTTTTTCTTGCATATTGATCGGTGTATTGCACTGTGTAGTGCCTGCTGCCAGCTGTGCTTGTGCTTTTTCTTTGGCTTGTGTTTGGTGGGGATGTTGGGCAGCTGCTTTGGTGGTTGCTGCGCATCCACAGATGCTGCAGTGGCCGTGGATATCATTATCGACCACTGCAGAATGAAATGCACACCGTGTGCAGCGCGTTGAGGTCGACGAGGGTGAGCTCCAATTGGGATGCTAGATTTCAAGATGGCTTGCGTGCAGGATGGGCACAGCGCCAATACTGCCAAGTGTTTGCCATATCTCTAGTTACAACCTCAATGAGCGACATAACAAACACAGAAGAAATTTACATCATCAACTGTGTTGTATCACTCTCCCCTCGAGGACGTGCTTGGACAGCTGCTCCACTGTGGGCAACCCCGGCCGTGGCCCCAGCGCAGTGCATTTACACGCCGCCACCACCGTCCCCAACCGCATTGCATCTTTCAACGCCAACCCCGTTGCGAGTCCATACACAATGCTTCCAATAAACGCATCCCCAGCACCAGTCGTATCCACCACACACTCTTGTGGCAAGTCTGCCGCCGCCACCACCGTCACGCGTGCCACCAGTGGCTCCACCCGCGCCTCCTCGTCACTTGGTCCCCCCACATACTGCTCCTCATTGCCCCCATCTGCCCGAGCAAGTGCGGCACGCTCTGCTGCTGCCTGTGCACGCTGTGCTGCCTGTGCACGTGCTGCTGCACCTCCACCATGTTCCAGTGCGTAGACCTTTGCATCTTCCACCACTGCCCCTGCACGTATCTGCAGGCCATCCAGGGTAATGCAATCTGGCACTGATGGGTTGGGCTGTGGTTGTTGTTCTAGGGTTGTGAGGAGCTGTTGGATGATGGTGTCTGCATCAATGTGGGTTGCTGTGGGTGCGGTGGCGTCCTGTGCACGCTGCACACACAAGGCACCTCTGAGTGGTGTGGAGGAGGCAGAGAGATGGTGGGATTGATGTGAGGGTTGATGGGGAAGGTACAACATATTGATTGTCCACATTGAAAGAGATACAAGAGACAACATCTGTCGAGACATTCACATACACATACACATACATATTCACATACCGTTTGCCTAGTGTGACAATCATCCACTGTACCCTGGGTAAACGTTGCATCACGGACACTATGGCACTACCCAACCCCGATTCCCCTGTCCATGCCTGGTGTGTTGGGGTGTGGGGTGTGGAGTGGGTGTTGCTGTGTGGTACTATAGTATTGTGTATGTTCAACAACAACAACACATTTCATACAGTACACACCCATACACTACAAAGTACACACCCATTCACCACACAATACCCCCCCATCGACCACACAGTACACACACCACACAATATCCCCCCTACCGTTGGAAACCCTGTGGAAGTGACTACATAATCAGCCTCTTGCAGCAATACATCAAGGTGTGGCCGCAAACTCTCAGCCTCAACCAACACTGGCACACCTGCACCCCTGAAGTGTATGTTACCATGTGTGGTATGTGTATAAAGTGTGTGTGGTGTGTGTATATTACCGTGTGTGGTGTGTGTATACAGTATGTGTGGTGGGTGTATACAGTGTGTGCGGTGCTGGGGTGAGGAGCAATGCGGGAGACAGAGGGGTGGACAGGGGGATTTGAGGGGTGACGTGGGGATTTGAGGGGCGGCAGTGGGATTTGAGGGGTGGACAGGGGAATAATAAGCACCACAAAAACAATACACATCTCCAGGTACACAATGCTGTACATTCACCAACATGAACACTTGGACATTCACCAACATGAACACTTGGCATTCAGCAACCCCCTATACCGTGCAATGCGTGCCATGCGTATAGCAGCGGGTGTGTGTCGCCCATCAAAGTACAATAAGCTACATGAGTCACCAAGAATTGCTTGCATGCGCTGTTGGGTGACCTCCGCTTCAGGGTAGGCAGCACCAGGTGTGTGTATACAGGTACGAGTACCACCTGAGTGAGGGATGGACACATGCTGTATTGTGTGCCACATGCTGTATTGTGCACCATATGCAGGATTTGTGTGCAGAGATGTGTGCAGAAATGGAAAACATGCACACAACGGTGCTTGAGCACATTGCCTCACAACCCATACAAACAACCCACATAAAACACACCACTTTGATCGACGATAATGTAGGTAAATGGAGATGAGGTGTTGGGTGGGCGCAGCACATGGGTGGTGTCCACACCATCACATGCAAGCTCCTGGAGGATGGCATCCCCCATGGCGTCATCTCCTATCACTGCAACCAGGGAGGGGTGCACACCCAAACGCGCTGCTGCTGTGAGTGCATTGGCTGCATTGCCACCACCTTGCAACTGTGTGTTGTTGGATGTGGTTGGATGTGGTTGGATGTGGTTGGATGTGAGGGTAGTGGATGTCCGCGCACAGACTGGAGTGTGATGGTGGGGTTTGTCAGTGTGCAGGGAGAATGCATGGCCAACACTGCATGTTTTTCACCACCTCGAGTTGCTGGGTGCGGAGTTTTTCATCTGGCTGGGGAAACGCTGCCACCGCTGCAAGGTAGTCAATGCCACAGCTCCCCACCCCAACGACACGTGGTGCACTTGCTGCACATGTGATGCTCATTGTACTGGACCTTGGGCAACGGGGTTTTGACTGCATGTTGTTAAGAGAACAGTGTGCAATGCGAGTGGTCACCATGTTGGTCAACACGATCTGGGAAAGTGGTGAAAGTAAGTGGTGAAAGTGGTCTGTGGAAATGTATACCAGCAATGCCTGTGTGCGTATGTTGCGTTTTGAGCAGTGTACAAAGCACCAAGACTGTGCACAAAACGTTGCTGTGTCGAACCTCGACACATATATAATGTGTGTTTGGTTGTTGTTTTGTCAATCCTCTCATCATCTTCATCCGTCTTGCATATACGTCCTTGCATGTTGCCACAAGCACGCAGCCCATAGCATACAAAAACGCCTTGATCACAGTACACATCAAACCATCAATCCGCTTTTCAGACCCACGTGGACCATGCAGACCCACGTTGGCCCCATACACGCGACACGCACCTATGTTCGACCTCTTCGGGCAAATTCAGTGCCAACGCAACACCACGTATCCATCACAAACTACACTCAACAACCTCGACAGCCACTACGCTCACGTATAACTCTATTTCAACGTCCAGCACGTCGTAAAACAGTGTCGGCATCCATGCATGGACACTCTGACGGCCTTGTCAGTGGCCTTGTCAACACCGCCATCAAACCAGCCTTGCTGACACTGCAGTCCAACCTCAACAAAACATACTCGACCTTGCTCCCTGGCCCTGCACGCTTTGCGCCCACTTTTTTGCTCCCCATCAGCGCACTCATCGCCGCACTGGGTGCTGCGTATGGCACTGTCGCCTGGCAGCGCCTGCTCTTGCTGCTGGCCGACCTCAGCACACACGTATGTATCGGGGGGACATATGGGGACAAGTGCAGTATTGAAAGTACATGCAGTGTTGGCACAACACCCCACCGTACCCACCCCTACATACCTCTCAACACCCCACCATGCCCCTCACAACACACAGTTTGGTGTGCTTCGGCACATAACCCCCATCCTGCAGTACCAACTCGTCGTGCTGGCAGTCCCGGTGGTGCTCTCCCTCTCTGGTGGGATTTTTGCATTTGTACTCATGCCAGCGCTCGACATCATACTGGGCAATGAGGTGCATGAAGAGGCCACTACTGTGCCATCCTCACTGGCCCGCCCCGAATTGTACCAGGGTGTGCTCTGGGCATATGCAGCGTTTCATTTCGTGTTGCTGTTTACGACGTGTGCGCTCGTGTCTACACACACGCTTTCCCCGTTGGCATTTGCTGGTATGGAGATGCGGTGGGGTTGCTATTGTGGGAGAGGGGTGCTGTTGTGTGATGATAATGCAGGTGTCATTCATGGAGCACACTTCCCAATTCCCACCTGCGTGTTGCATGTGTGATGAAATACCCAACCACATGCCTGTACTTCCACACACATCACACACATACCAAACGCCCACCCACACCCATTCCCCCCTCCACACACATAACCCCCACCCCGCCAAACCACTCACACAGGGGTGATTCTCAGCATGGGTTGTGAGGGTGGTCTTGTGTTCACTGCGAGTCATGAATTGATTCACAGTCGACGTGCAAGTGAACGACTGTTGGGTGATGCACTGCTGGCTAGTATGTTTTACATGCATTGGTATGTGTACGTTTTTGTTGTAAATGTGTGTTTTACATGCATTGGTGTTTTTTTTGTTGGCATTGGTGTGTTTTAGATGTATAAGTGTGTTTTACATGTACCACACACATCACCCCTCCCCTACACACACATCACCCCACCCCACCAACAGGGCAAATGCACATCGTGCCCATCACATCAAGGTAGCTACTCGAGAAGATCCAGCAACTGCACGTCTCAATGAAACCCTCTATCACTTCCTCCCACGGTGTATACTGGGGGCCCTGCATGATGGGGTGTCTATGGAGCAGCAGAGGCTACAGGCTACAGGGACACCATTTTGGAGCGTGCACAACAAGTATGGGGGTTTCATGTGGGTTTTGAGGAGCGTGTATGTGGGTTTTGAGGAGCGTGTATATGTTGTGTGTGTATTGGGGTGTATGTATTGGGTGTATAGTCAGGTGTATAAGCGCAGGTACTTCTTGCAACCACAACCCACAATGCCCACAATAACCCACCCCCCACCCTACCACACAACCACATGTACCCCAACCTCAACCCCACCCAAATCTCACCCCCTCCTCCCCCACAGGCTACTGTGGTGGGCAGCATGCCCCACCGCCCTGGGTGCCCTCATCACAGCCTTGTTTGGCACACCTGGGCTGCTGTTGTACCTGGGTCAAGCAGTGACTGGCATCCTCATGCTGGAGGTTGTCAACTACATTGAGCATTATGGGTTGGAGCGTACACGACTACCGAATGGGAGGTGCGTGTGGGAGCGTGAGGGAGGGGAGGGGCGTGTGAGGGTGGGGAGGGGCGTGTGAGGGTGGGGAGGGGTGTGTGTTTTTCCCTTTGTGTGATGTGTACATTGTTGCGCTTACAATGCCTATCCATCATCACCTCCCATCCATCATCACCTCCCTTCCACCATCATCACCCCCCATCCACCATCACCACCATCACCATCACTGATCAGGTATGAGCGTGTCGGCACCAAGCACTCATGGAATGCCAACTCCCTATTTACCAATTCAGTGGTGTTTCGGCTGCAACGACACACTGATCACCACATGCACTCGAATAAACCCTACCATGTACGTGTGACCATCATGTGTGCATCAATATGTGTATAATGACCTTGTGTCTGCGTATACCCTTGGTACTGACACCACTAGCAAACTTTGACCCTGCTTGAGACATTACTCTCAGCTCACCTCTCAACACCCCTCATCCTGTAGACAACACACCATCTCCCATCACCACACAGCTGCTCGAAAACGTACCGGATGCACCTCAACTCCCCTTTTCCTACCCCATCATGATGTTGTTCGCACTTGTGCCGCCTGTTTACTTTCGTGTGATGAACCCCCTGGTTGCAACAGCAATGGCAGAGGAATGACCATGGGGCACAGAAGTATACTTGGTGATGGCCCCTGTACTACTATGACTGGTTTAGTTTCCGAGGACAACCATATGTGTGCGGGTGTACTTGATGTGAGATGACAACCAGTTTTGATGCGTTTTCATGTATGCGTTTACATGTATACACTCATGGGCTTGGGAGGGCTCGGGAGGGTTTTGGAGGTTTTTTGCTGACCAGATGTTTTCTTTGTACATATAGTTGTACATCAAAGTGAAAGACGTTGCTCACTCTTGCATAAACACAAGTGCATCAAGTGGTTGACAAGTTGTGAACACAGTTGTAAACATCCACCACTATTGACAGCGCTTCACAACAACCTCTTGACAGCGACGTTAAAAGGCACCAAACTATTGTGATGTACAAGCACGTTGTGCCCATGCAGCAAGCGTACCAAGGCCAGGGCGCAAGCAAACTGCGCATGCTCCGTGCATCACAAACAGATTCCTTGTCCTTGCGTAGGAAAGCAATCACACCCACGCGCTTTCCACCCTGGCAACCACGATCATGGATATGCAAAGGTCGTCGTGCTTGCTTTTGCCCACTCGCGACCCTTGCTGCCGCCCCTGCACCCAGCGACAACAGCACTGCGGTTCCTGTTCTTGATCTGGACAAGGTATGTGAGGTTTCACCAGGTAGGCGTACCCACAGCAGCAGAGCATCATTGGGTGTGTACACATGTGTCTCCACAGTTGGCTGTGTCTATCAAACGGCAGTACAACGTGGACCCACTGGTGGAGCTGACCATCACACAGAAAAACGGTATATAGTTGACAAAATACCGTAGGTGTTGAATCAGCATTGAGTTTGGGTATTGCATGTCCACATGTGTCTGCCTGCTTGCATACACATCGCATTTGCATGATGATCAGAAGTTCCATCGATGTGTATGCATGGTGTACACATGGTGACCCATACATGCCCACATGCACCTGTTTTGCACCGCTCCCTGCATACAGGACGTGAGCCATTGCTTGCAATATTATTGGTCATCCTGCATCGTTATACAAAATACCGTTGTGATGCTATGGATGTCATTTGGGATGCATACCTGCAGAAGCATCCCGACACGAGCATCTCCAAAACACTCCAACAAGAGGTGTGCATGAGTGGAAGATGTATCTGGTTATGGAAGATTTGTATTTGTTGTGCAAGAAGTGTAATTGTTGTGGAAGATGTGTTTGTTGTGCAAGATGTGTAATTGTTTTGGAAGATGTATGTACTTGCAAATGTACTTGTATGCGGCAAACGCACTGTGATCCTGCAATTACATCATCAATCAATTATATCATCAATCAATTACATCATTAACCACATCATCAATTAATCGCAGATTGTCAATGCTCGAGTAGGAACAGGGCGTGGTCGGTATTATGGTGCTGCTATTGGTCTACTCAATGAACCACAATTGCGAGTCATGGTGAAAGACCTCTTGGGGGAAGAGGTATGTGTTTTGTGCATATGCATGTGTGAGTATTTTGTGCATATGCATGTGTGAGTGTTTTGTGCATATGCATGTGTGAGTATTTTGTATGTTGCAAGTGTAGCGTGTGTTGGCTATGTGTATGTGGTAGGGATGCTCGATGTGTATGTAGTAGGAATGCATGCCACCTGGCACATCACCACAAAAACACCACACACACATACAAATAATTAACACCCACCTATACATGCATAATCCCACATGCACATATTCAAGAACTCACATTTGACAATCACAGGCATTGCGTGATGTTGAGGCCACCACACCAAAATCAACTGCAGGTTTGGAATACATACCCACACCAACATCCACACCAACATCCATACCAGCAGAAGCATTAGCAACAGAAACATCAGCAACAGAAGCATCAGCAACAGAAACATCAGCAGCAAAAACATCCACCCCATCATCAACATCAGAAGCAGCAGCAGCAACAGAAGCATCAACGCCCAGTAGCAATGACAGTCGTGTGGTTGATATGCGCATCGTACAAACGGTATGCTGTGTTTCTGTGTGCGTTTTGCTGTCTGTGTATGTGCAACGAAGTGTGCTCAACAACATTAATGTGTGCTCCTGTCTGCATGTGTATTTGTGTGTATTTGTGTGGGTATGTGCATGCACATACAGCACAGTACTGATGGTTGTGCATTGATGGTTGAACACATACACACAGATGAACAAGCGGCGGCTGATAACCAAGCTCATTGAATGGGGACAACAAGAACCCACTGTGTCTCTAGATGTGGTGTGTGTGTGTGATGCACTAGAATTATGTGTAGGGGGAAAGGGGAATACATACACACTTGAATAGATAATCACATACACATTCCCACACACACATCCCCCCCCCACAATCCCCCCCTCCCCCAACACACACACAGCCCATGTTCCTCACACGATATTCAAGCATTCATTCAGAGTTCTTAACCTATAGCACCACCATGGATGGGGACCGCATGCCTGTGAGAACAATTGTACGGCTGGAGGCTGCAGTTGCTACCATGCGCACACAAATGTTGTCCATCATGAAAGAGGTGCGTTGACTGGGTGAGTGTTGACTGGGTGTGTTGCCTGAGTGTGTGTTGCAGTGTTGATGAGCAGTAATCTTCAACATGTTGCCATACCCTACACATGCACACCTACCCTTCACACAACCCCCTTGCCCTGCACACACTCCAACACAGCATTTCGCCAAGCTGGACACATGTGACTTTGACTTTGTGTCTGCTGGTCCATTCCTCACAGCCAAGGGGCAACAGGTGGCTGATGAATGGACAACCACACTCAAGGAATGTGAAGAGGATACCATGCAAGCACGGGTATGTGGATTTTGTTATTTCTGGGTGTTGTGTATGCCCATGATCTATGTGGGTGTAGGTGTTTTGTAGGTTGTTTGGATGCAGGTGTTGACAGCATCATGTATGTGTTTCAATATTGCCAATACTTGTATGGGACTGCCAGTACCTGATCAATTACAAATAAAAACAGTACGCTTTATAATCTCATTGCATTATGCTGGTCAACCCCCTTTTTCCTCCTCAATATCACACCCCCTCACACCCCCCCATCACCCCCCCCAACACACTACAGCTCATGGTGGATGGCATGACATTCATGATATGCGACAGCCCCGACCACATCTCCCTCTCACTCATGACCGATGCTGCTTCACTAGACACCCCACCTTCACCCATCACCACCCCCACCCCCACCGCCCCCACTCCACCGGCAGTTCCCCCCACCGTTGACCTTGTCTTTGACCAAAATGCACTCACATCACTCATTTACGGTCTGTCAGAGTATGTGGCAGGGAGTATGGGGGGAGGGGGTGCTGGTCGGGGATGGATCCCGAGTGATGGGATGCTGCAGGTGCGGTCTGGTCGGACATTGCAACGTGCTCGCGGGTATCCGCATCGATTGCGGCTGACGAGTGTGGAAAGGGCGGGGGAGGATGGTGTTGGTGAGGTGCGACACAAGAAAGATGTGCTGCTGACAGAACGGTATGGTGGGGTGGGGTGTCTGGAAATCACACAGAATACACAACAAATGCACACCCAAAGCACACACCCAAAATGTACTCATAGAATGTACATGCAGCCCATTATACACCCTCCCACACCCCATTACATACCCACCCACCCCACACCCACACCCCACATCCCACACCATCAACCCCACCCCCCTTTAGGCAGCTCTGGGCACTGATAGACTGCATTGACAAATACAACCTCAGCAACGGATTTGTGGGCCTGAGTCACCAACGACCCACTGCCACCACCCCACCACCCCTCCTCCCCATGGTGCCCTCATGGGTGTGGGAGGTGGTTCGAGCAGGGGTGGTGCTGGGCACACTGGGGGTGTTGCTGTATTTTGGGTTGCAGCAGTATAGCACACGTATGCTGTCAAAGATGGCCACTATGAGTAGCCCAGCCACTGCTGCTGCTGCTGCTGCTGCTGTGGGTGGGGTGGGTGGGATGGGTGGCGCTGCAACTGTTGCCAGTGGTGTTGGAGGTGTGGGAGGGGGAGGTGTGGCAGCAGCAACGTCGGCACAGCTGCAACAGCAGGGGGGCTTGTGGGTGGCTGCTGTGTCGATCATGCTTGGGCGTGTGTGGGGGTTGGTATGGTCGCATGTGAAGGCCCACCACAATGGTGGGTGAGGGGAGGCTAGTGGGTGATGTGGGATGGTGTTACCTGTGAAACGACGTGATGATGTCGTTATGATGCTGTGTTGGTGTCGTTGTGATGTCATTATGATGTTACTGTGAAAGGCACAAGATACATGGTGCATGCAATGCATTGTAGGGCGTGTTTCTATCACCATCCCCTTGCGTGCATAGGCATGTATGTGTATGTGTGTGCATGTACAACAGGCTGCAAGATGTGCTGTTCATTCTTTGGATGCATGTAATTGTGCACCCCTTTCTTTTGTACTTTCTATGCTTGTTTCGTCGTGCACATGTCCTTTGTTCTGATTTGTACATCATCATCACACGCACTGCCTCACAACACACTGTGTGTTGCTGGGTGTGCACTGTATGTGCCAAATACGTGTTCATGTTTCATGCTGTATGTCAACTACATGTCGTTGTTTCATGTGTCATGTTTGTTCTGTTTGTTGCCTGCAGGTCAACGTCCCACACTGTGTGTTGCCTGCGTGTGCTTGGGTACTGCATTCATGTTGCTATTGTTAAAACACTGTTGTTGCTGTTGTTAAAACACTGTTATTGTCGTAAAACCACTGTACACACATGTGAGTTGCATTCTTTCCCTACGGCTGTGCGGAGGAGTTGGTTGTAGGCTGAAGTAACACAAGTAACACACCCCACACTGGTGGTTCTACACACTTCTATTGCCCCACCCTACTGGTGCCCGTCCCTGCTGGTGGGGTTGACAGTGGTCATTGTTCCATAAAAGAACAATATTGAACATATAGTAAAGTGGACAGGGTTGCCTTGTGGCAGCAACAATATTGCAATGTGTTGCTGGTGTTACATGTACATTGTTGCACATACAAGAGAGTTGTACACACAAGAGAGTTGTACACACAAGACACGCTCACCGCCAGTATTGTGCCCAGCGGTGTGTGGTTTCCATAATTTGAGGCATCAGGGCTGTTGCTGATTCATTGATCAACTGCTGCATCCACTGAAATGCCGCCTCATCATCAATGTCCAGTCGCAGCTTTTCCTGTGTGGGTGATACATGTGCAGTGCATGCATGACATGAAAGTACATTGATTGCGGCAAGTACATGAATTACAATGGTGCAGTATCCCCCCCCCCATGGCAATAATAATAATAATAATAATAATAATAGTAAAAAAAATAAATGTATTTCACCCCCCGCCCCCACTACCACCACCACCTACCTGAATCTTGAGCATCGCCTTTTCAGGGTCAGCACGAATATCAGGTATAGCAGCCCCTGCCATGAGGTGCATCAGCGATAAAATCAACCCTGCACTCTTGCGTAGTATATTGTACGCCTCACAGCACAGCGTGCGAAAGGTGTTGTAATGCGGGGCGTCGGGTCCGCCCATGGCGTCGACCATCTCACGGCAAATTTTCATGGGGGGGGGGAATGGTTTGGGGTCACGACCTGTGTATGGTTGGTACAAGTGGGTGACGTGGTTCAAGTAGGTATGGGTGGTACAGGTGGTACAAGTGGGTGACGTGGTAAAAGGGGGGGAGGGGTACAAAAGGGGGGGAGGTGTAAAAGGGTGCACGAGGTACAAGGATATGCATTTCACTGAATGCATACTTCACATACACATGCCATCCACTGTCCACTACATGACCAAGCACAGCAACACACAAGCACAACAACGAAACAAGCACAACACCAAGCACAAAAACCCACATGCATACCGAGCATGTAGCCAAAGTCTATGTGAAACAAGCGCCCATCATCAATCAACATCAAATTATCCAAGTGCCGATCACCCACACCCAGCAAATACGTCATGACACAATACCCCGCACAGCTGCGTACAAAATTGTTGAGGACCTGTGGCTTCAGGCCAAATGGACCTGGAGGGGATAAGGGGTGTTTTGGTGTTTTTGTGTGTGTGTGGGGGGGGTAATGCTCCCCAGCAATGCAACTATACTACAAGCACACTACAAGCACACTACAAGCATATTACAAGCATATTACAAGCACACTACAAGCATATTACAAGCATCATACAAGCATATTACAAGCACAACTTATTATGACAATGAACCTCCTACTAGCACAACCTTCACCCCCCATACTACAAGCACAACCTACATATACATAAAATCTATATACATACCCCCCCCCTACCTTGTGGATCTGGATGAAACTGCTGCAAATATTTTACAATGGAACGATGTTCAGCAAGCACACGAGCCAATGCATGGCAGTTGGGGACACACTCTACGATGCCATCGTCCCCACTCGTAGCAAGCACCCTATGATGTGTATGTGATGCGTATGTGATGCGTATGTGATGCGTATGTGACGTGTATGTGATGTGTAGGGTTATCCATGGATGTATTTGCACGTGCCCATGGATGTGTTTGTGTGCATGAGATACCCATGTAATGTGCTGTACGCATAGTGTGCTGTGTACATGAGGTACCTATGTTGTGCTGTATGCATGGGTGATACTGCTGTGTATTGTTCCACCCAGGCATGTGATGCCCCCAAACATGTGATGATGCCCTCATGTTCATATCGTATTTCACCCAAACATGTGGTACACCCAAACATGTGGGTGACCTCCCATACCACTCAGGCACCCTCATGTTCCACCACCCAGACATCATACCCTTACCTATAAGGAGTGAGCTTCAGGTCTAAATTCTCTCTCTTCAACAATCGATCCATCAACCCAAACATCTGCACCACCAGCTGATCTTGCCTCAAGTCATCCCCCTTTTTGTAAATCACCATTGTACGAGGTTGTGCACGTGTGCCGGAAGATTCCCTATCCTTTGCACGTGTACTGGAAGATTCCCTAGTAGTTTCCCTATCCCATGTCTGGGAACCAGCTGATGAATGTACATTTGATGAGTGTATAGTTGATGAGGGGCCAAGGGAGCCTGCTGACTCAAGTGGGGGTTCTATGTCTGTGTGTGTGTGTGTTTGGGGGAGGGATGTGTGTGTTGGGGGGAAGGGAAGCATGTGGAGGAGGGGGGCATAGGTTGAAATCACAGGGGAGATGGCATGTGTATAAAATATCTATATCATAAAAATATATGTTGTGATAATTACGTATCAACTGCATCATCAACAAGCACAACGCAGCATACCTGGTTGCGTTTTAAACGTGAGCTTCAGTGGTGACAATGCGCTCTTAAAGACACTGCATTCTTGTGGGAGGATACCGTACAACACAATGGATGGATCTAGAGGCAATGGAACCTACAGAGGGGTTGAGAAAGAGTGGTTGAGAAAGAGTGGTTGAGATGGAGGGGTGCAAGTAATGGTATCTACAGAGGTATGGTCAAGTATTGTATGTATATACACAGTATGGTTAGGTATATACACAGTATGGTTAGGTATATACACAGTATGGGTTGGAAACCAAACAATACCAATTTCCCATTAAGAGGTTGAATTACCAAAACAGCATGGATTTCACATGGATAGAAACATTGTAACAACACAGCAAGCCACATTGCAACTCCTACAACACAGCAAGCCACCCCCGCACCATTAAATGCATCAATTCACTGAGAGGGCCCCCAGGTCCCACCATCTCCTGCAATCGCTCAGTTTTGCGTGCAGCACTACCCCTTGATGCCTGTGTGTAATGTGTAGTGTGATAGTGTGTGATAGTGCAAATGCACACCACACATACACTACCCCAGATACACACCACACATACAGTACCCCAGATACACACCACACATACAGTACCCCACATACACCACTCCACACCCCCACATATCCCCCCCACATACACACATTACCCCCCCCCCCTTATACCTTGAGTTCTTTCACAATACAATGCAGCTGCGCAACCATGCCCATTTGCTTTGATATCGCCTCCACGATGGGGCTCGCAGGTTGTAGTTTTTGCTGAAAGATTTTATGCACATACCCCGCACGAGCACCAAACGTGGGGTCCTCCCACTCGGTGTACAAATACCAGTGTAACGGGACTGCAAGGTCAATGCTTCGTATGGCACGGTTGACTATGAACGAGGCCAGTTGACTGTCATCGCTGGCTTCGTATCGAAGGGCTTGTACTAGTTGCAGCAGGTAGTATCGGAGTTCTTCATCGTCTGCTTTTGAGAGGACGTCAACTGCATGACGACGCACCTATGTGGGTTGTTGCATGTGGGCAATGTGTACATAGGTATGGATGGATGGATGCATGTGGGCAATATGTATGTGGGCCTTCTATACGTATACATGTATGTATGTATGTATGAACGTATATATACAGGGAATGGATGTATGAATGTACACCTCTTCATTTGTGAAATCAGGCGACAACAACTCGAGCGCATCCGCCACATCAATAGGCTCCCACTGTGCCATCAACTCGGCTGCCTGCTTTGCTTCCTGCGCATCACTCCAATCCACACATTTCAAAAATTTGGTCAACGCCCGTTTATCCGACACCAGTGAGTACCGAAACCGCCACAGCAGCGCCATGTCGTCAGTGGACAATGGGCGGTTGGGGGGGTAGAGGAGGATGGTGTTGATGGCCCGGCGCTCCTCTGTGTCGGGCCTGAGGTCATGGGCAGCGACACCCCGGGTGAGGGAGCGTGCGAGTTTTTGTGCTTTGAGTTCTGCTGGATTGTCACGTCCCACCTGTGTGATGTTGGGGGGGGGGGGGGAAGGAGTGTCTGTTGGGTTACGTAGAGAGAGGGTTGGACATAGGGTTGCGAGAGGGTTGGATACTCTGTTGTTGAGTATGCTGCATACTGATACTATCATCTTTTATACATAGTGTGATACTAACACCTTTCATATGTACATAGTAACACCATCCCATATAAAAATACATACCTCTGGATCTTGCAGCACAATGACAGCATGTTGCCCACCACCTTTCTGTGATGCCACTGGACCTGTCATGCCCCCCCACAGGCTACTCACATCCACTGCCCTCCCCTCTCCTTGCAGGCCCCCCCCTCCCTGCAGGGTCCCCCCTCCCGGCAGGCCCCCCCCTCCAGTGGGGGTGTGGTGATATATAATGGGATGTGCAAAATCAGGGAGGTGTATTATGAGGTCAAGATGGCCAGCAGCAGTGTCTGCTGCTATACACTGTGGGTATGAGGTGGGTGTGAGGTGGGTGTGAGGTGGGTATGGGGTGGAAGAGGTGCTGTTGTGTACGCTGTGTGCTAATGGCGGGGTGTTGCTGTACAGAGCATATATATACACAATCACATTCTATACAGCATACATACACAATCGCATTCTATACAGCATATATATACACAACCGCATTCAATACAGCATGTATTTACCTTGGCACGGCGTGCATGTATTTCCTGTATAGCAAGTGTGTCCAGCCACCCAAGCCTAGCCATCTCCCCACGCTGATGTCTCTTGAACAACACCTCCAGCCGTCTGTGGTGGTGGTGGTTGTGTGGTTCTTGTTGTGTGGTTCTTATTGTGTGGTTGTTGTTGTGTGGTTGTTGATGTGCATTAAGGGGTATACAATACCTACACAGAAAAACCACTGATGCAAGAAAACATGTCTACATCATATGCTCCCCTCATACCCCCCTCAATGCTCCCCTCATACCCACACCCCATACCCCATGCTCCCCTGGTTGTCCTTTGCCACTGTCCCCAACGTGCTTGATGGCCACTGCATGTCTGCCTGTTTACCCCGCACCAATCGAAGGCGTTGTCTGCCTGTCTTCAACCGCCCCTTGGTGCTAAACAGTGGCAGCGTGGCACCTCCCAACACCCAAGGTGGGCTGCCGTCATCTGCAATGGCGTAGACTGTGATTGCCAGCTGGCTACTTGGTGCGAGGTCACGATACTGTGGGAGTGAGGGGGAGGAGGATTTGTGAGAGGTAGGAGAATTTATGAGCAAGGGGTAGGTGCATGTTGTGTGAGCACTTTGACTGTGGTTGGTGGCTATGACGGTACATAGTCTGGTAGACACTCAGCAGTACAGTAAAACACGCATACCTTGGATGCAAATGTAAGGGTACAGCTGTCAAAGTGGGCGCCGTGCTCGTCTTGGCGACCATATGGGGAGAGCAAAGGGATGCCGACTGGTTGGCCATGGGAACTCAATGTTACTTGGCAGTATATGGAAGCATGACGTGGTGCTATACTTGGAGATGCAGGTATTGGAGGGTTGATGTGGCCATATACGCGCTGGATGGACAGGGTTATCTGTGTGGGGATGATGATCATGCGGTTGTTGTTGTTGTTGCAGCGATCCATGCTTTGTTTAGCATACTGGTAAATTGACATCTTGGGAGATGACAAAGGTATATGCAAAGTCATGAAAGGTATCCTCGTCTGTAGCCATCTGTATAAGGTTGATGATGACATGCACAGGTGAACTACAAATCACATGTTTTCATTGTATAGAGGGGTACATAGGGATAAAGGAGTCTTTGTGTTTTGCACGCATAACACGACAGGTTTTGTGATATGTTAACATGTTTCATCAAGAACCCAGCACACATGTGTTGACTTGGGGTGACCCACTGATACATGGCATCAATGCTGCCTGCAATCACAACAGGGATATGCCATGTCTGCGTATGAAACCTGCAGAAGGTTATCATTTCAAGGGGCCAACCATACCGTGTGTGGGGTGAGTACACAACCAATGCAGGGCCTGGCGACGCAACGATGGAGGTGCAGACCCTGCACAGGCACACGAGCGTGCCCCCCAATCACCAACTGAGTATTGTATGATGCTATTACAATATGAATACCATTTTGCTGTCGGGGGGGGGGGAACTACGCTGTGTGTTATGCCTTTTACAATGTATTTGTTGCTGTTTCACACCCACAACTTCTTTACTTACCTTACTAAAACCAATACACACACACACTCAATACCCAACACCACCAACACCACCATGCACGAGTCAGATCACTAGTCAGATCAATCGCGATGGCGATCTGGTCGACGACCACAGTGTTGATTTTGGCGTGGGCATGCCTATCCAAATCAAACACAACAATACACACCGATCATTTCCCAAACCGATGGAACAACAACGAGTGTCTGGTTGGAGATTGTGTCAACCATCCACCCAGCGACACCCTGCTGGCGTTTACGACGGCCAACATTCGCTATCGAACTGTTGGTTTTCTTGCTTCTCTGGCTTCATGTGACGATAGCTTTGATTTGCTGGCCGTGGACGAGCACAGCACTGACAACACGACAGACGATCTGACAGCCTTTGGGGTTCGCACTCTGTCGATACCCAGATCTGTGGGCGTCACAGCATTGTGGAATGAAGCATGGCAGTACTTTGTGCAGCATGGATACGACAAATTGATCTACAGCAACAACGATGTCTTGGTGCCCAAGGGCGTCATTGACAAGCTACGGGCAGCGCTCGACGCGGGGTGTGATCTGGTCAGCCCTTTGTCCACAGTGCGTGGAAAGGGGCATGTGGGCCACATAGAGGGTTTGGAGGTATGCTCATGGCGAAGGGGTGCACATGGTATCACACTCACACGCTGTGGTGGTGCACATGCGCCCAACTCCCCCCTTGCGCAGGTTGTGCATGACTTGCAAGGGGACGCAGTTGCATTAGTGACCAACCCTGGCAACTTCAGAGCCGTGCAGCACACATTAGACAGCAAATACCATGGATGTTCCATAGACCAAGTGCTCTGGAAGCACCGAAAGCGCTTCAATGGATTTTTCTTTGCAGTGTCAAAGCGTGTCAGGGAAGCAGCGTTTTCAGATGCGTTGCTGTTTGACCCCAGCAACTACAACTTTCAACAGGTGACACATATTGTGCATTTGGTATTGTGCACTGTGGACTGTACGTTGCACATTGAACATAGTACATTCTACATTGTACATTGTTCAAGGCCTTTTTGCGGATATCTTTTTCTTACCCCCCTCTTCACACACACACCCTTTCAGGAGGCAGACCTTGGCAACCGGCTGCTTGCCCTCAACATGACCATGTGTGTGCATCGTGGCACCTTTGTCTACCACTTCAAGGGCGCAACCATTCCACTGAGAATAAATCGAGAAGTATGGCGACGTAACGATGACGTGTAATCATTTTGTTCATTATTACAAATTTTTTTTGGTTGCTTGTTACCCACACCACTCTATGCAACGCCTATATACACGACCATTTCACGTTTTTTCCATTGACCAATGATGCTGACCAAGTACATGTTTCCATTGACCAATCATCATGCTCGCCAATCGTCATGCTCACCAAGTACTTGCAGGGGCATATGAGCGTCCCTTGACTTTTTCCAAAATCATGTCATCCACTGAAAAGTCAGCCTCCTTGCGGAATGTGCCTCGACCAAAATCTTTGACATAACTGTCACGCAGGCCATCCACCAGGCCATACTCGGGGCGCCACTCAAGCTCACGCATAGCCTGTGTGTATGTGTGCATGGTGATGTGTGTGGAGTGATGTGTGTGCATGGTGATGTATGCATTGGTGATGTGTGCAGAGTGATGTGTATATGGTGATGTGTGAAATGATTGAGTACAGGAGAAGAAAGGAGGTGTCATGGGCAATTTCATGTGCTGCGTACGACTACTCTATCAACAACCATGCACCACATCAACAACCACACACCAACAACACCCCACGTGCCTTGTCCACAGAGGCAAAAAAGTGTTGGTCACGCATGGGAAACGCCTTTTTCTTGCCAAAATCAAAATCTTTGGGGTTGAAGTGCACCAGCTCTGGGTTGGTAATGCCCATGGCCTCTGCACATGCACGTGCAATGCCATCAAAGGTCACATACCTGTGTGTGGGTGTGTGGGTGTGGGTGTGGGTGTGGGTGTGGGTGTGGGTGTTGCTGTTTGTTTGGATGCAAGTGGGCATACAAATGCACACAGTCACCTTGAAGTTCACATAAGGTACAGGAAAGAACACACACACATACACACACACAATAAAAAAGCAACAAATAGGCACACACACACATGAAAAAAAACCAACAAATACACACACACATGCAGCAAACACACCCCACACATAACGCACCGTTCCCCAGAGATGTTGTAAATCTGCTTGGCAGCAACAGGGTTGAGCAACACCCTGTTAAATGCCACCGCCAAGTCCTTGACATGACCCAGCTGTGTCACCTGCATCCCCGAGTTGGGGACGGGGATTGGTCGACCAGCCTTGAGTCGATGGAAAAACCATTCCTCCACTGGGTTGTAGTTGAGGGGGCCGTAGATGTAGACGGGGCGAATGGAGGTCCAGTTGACACCACTGCGGCTGAGTAGGCTTTCCGTGTCAAGCTTGCCCTGGGGGTTTAAAGGGGGGTGGGGGAGTGGGGGAGTGGAGGGGGGGAATGGAGGGGGGGAGTGGAGGAGTGATGATTCTGGTGTGATTATTGTGGTGTGTGTGAGAATGCTGTTTATAGTGGTGTTCATTATGATGTATATACCTACAACGTGATCATCATGTATATAGCCACAACATGATCATGATGTATACACCCATAACTTGATGATGATGATATACTGATGATAATATGATCAGCATGATAACAATGACAACCCCCCACCTTGTGTCGTGACTTGGGGTCCACTGCATCCTCCTCCCTGTGTGGCATCTCATCACTCTTCAAGTACACCCCTGCAGAGCTGCAAAACACATACTGCTGCATGTTGGGGAGGGCCTTGAGGATGGGCTCTGCTTCCTCTGCCTCACGACCATTCATGTCGTATACAACTGTGTATTATATATGTGTATTATATGTACGTGGATGTGAAACACCATACATCATACACCACCACCACACACCACCACCACACACTACACACCACACACCATACACCATACCATCGAAGCGTTGACCAGACAGTGCACGGATCATGGCATCAGGGTCTTTGCGGTCTGCTGCAATGTGCTTGACAGAGGCAGCATATCGAGCATAGCTCTCTGGGGTGTCATCTGGGATTTGCTCGGTGATTGGCTTCTTGCCACGTGTGAGCAGCGTAACGGTGTGACCCTCCTCTACAAGCTGGCGTGCCAGGTAGACACCGATAAAGCGTGTGCCACCTAGGAGGGGGTTTTGGGGGTGGTGTTGTGGTACGCGTGTAGTGGTGTGTTGCCACTACCATCCCCGTACCGAGCATGAGGATGTTTTTGCCACCATAAGAACCATAGCCACCCAATACGGCGTGATTGACTGCTTGGCATGCGGGTGCTGTTGCCTTGCGAGGACTTACCACCCTCTGTGTGTGTTTTGCATACACGGCATGCAAAACTGTATTGCATGTAGTATGCTTGGTATACCCCTTACACGCACCGTGCAACCCCCACGAGCAATCCGCGGTGCAACAGCAGTGCTCTTGCGCATGCCCTCAAACTGCACCACAGACTGGTTGGCAAGTACTTGGTGTGGCATGGTTTCTGTTTGCACGAGGAGTTGGATTCCCCGTTGAGTATGTTTCTTGATCAGTTACACCACAATGTATATTCCACTAAACAATCACTAAAACCAGCGGAAATGGGGGCCTCCTAGCTTGAGTGGCAAAAACGCCAAGCACACAAGGACAATGGGTGAGCGCCACCACATGTTGTCTTCATATGCCAAGAATGACACCTGCAGAGGCACATAGACAGACCAAAACACACTCATGGGGCAGAAAAACAGGTATACTGCAGTTGTCAAGCACACTGTGGTTTTGAGGTGAGGTTGAGGTGGCCAGTCAGCGTGTGTGCTCCTAGTGGTGAAATACCACCACACCCAGCATACTGTTGAATGCTTTGCGAAAGTTGACCCACCACTCCCGCTGCTGCTCAGTTTTGTTTTCCCATTGCCATGCTCGCAGCGTCTCCTGCTCTGAAAATGCAAAAAACCTGTTTTGTTGTGTGAGAGGGTGTGAGGTTGTATAATGGAGACATTGGCGTATTGATCACATGTGCATGTGTAGCAATCAGCTGACTACAATCACAAACACACACAAACACACACCGCTCCTCTTCCCGCTCGAGAAAGGCTGCGATGGCACGCCACACGTTGATGAGGGGCTGCAGCACAATGAGGGCCTGTTGCGCAGCTGCAGACTCTCTGTATGTGTGGGGGGTTGACGTGTGTGTGGAGCATGTGAAGTGACCATCCACACACACACCACATACCGTGCACGCTGAAAGGTAAGGGTGAGGCGGGTGCGCCAATCCTTCTGCCGAGCTGCCCACCGTCGTTCAAAATTGGATTGTGAAGACTGTGCTGCACATAGTATAGACTGATTTGTTCGATGCGTTGCGAAAGAACGCAGTGAAATTAATGGGCGGTGTGCGGAGCAGCTGGGGACATTAGAATGCAGCATTTTGTGTTTGACTTCTTCGAGCAGGAAATGCAAAGACCGAGAAGGAAACAAGCATGTGAGAGTAACTGAAAACCTGCAACCGGAAAAGGGATGAAATAAAAACTGTTTTCAGAAAGAAAGCAGTGGCTGCTGTTCTTGGTCGTATTGCCACTTTTGTGATCCTTACTAGGCGTCTCTCTTGTGTCGTAATAGGGAATGCAGACAAAAGACAGAACACCACTACAGCAGCAGTCACCCACAGGGTGCAAAGAGGAGCCAACAGGAGCACGCAAACACAAACACATGCGGGTACAGAAACCCTGTCCAAAGCATACGTGCTGTGTAAGGAAAAACTCTCTCAAAAACAACGCTGCCAAGGAGAAAACAGAAAACACGCACATCACACACAACTTGCTGCTCAGGCAAGCACAATAATGCAGCAAATAAGTAGAGCATCCTTTAGCAATAGACCAGACACAGTTCCCTGGGCAGTCAAAGCAGACACATTAGTCAACCGCTTTGTCCCTGGGCAGTCACATTAGCCGCTTTGTCCCTGGGCAGTCACAGCAGATTCAGACAGACTCTCAAACCCTTGGAAGATGCGCACAGTGGGTCCCAAGTAGGTGAGTGTGTCGTCAATGGGACGCAGGGCAATCACTCCAGAGGAAAAGAGCAAGTTGTTGGGGTTGGCAGTGGCATTGAAGACATTGGATGCTGTGTGGGAGGTGATTATAATTAGTTACTTGAGGTGGTGATTGGCTTTGGTTGCTGCAGTACCCTCAATTGTATTGGATAATGTATGTGCGTATGAGTTAGCAGATGATGTATGTGCGTATGAGTTAGCAGATGATGTATGTGCGTATGAATTAGTATGGCATTCCAACTGATGTGCATCCCCCAACAACAACATGAATGAACACCAACACCCAACAAAACACCCAAACATACCAAAGCCATCGCTGCGTGTGATATGCTCCAACCCCTCACTAATGCGACGCACATCTGGTGTATCAGCACGCACCACCACCGCATGTGCAGGCACGCCCATGAAGCTGCACTGCTCATACTGGTCAACTGCTGCACACCCACCCTGAGGACACAACAGCCGCAAGTCAGCCTTGGTCACATTGATGCCTGTCTTGGGTGTGGTGCCGTCGGCTGCATACTCAAGAGGCACCTCGTGTTTTGTGAATGCAACGACACCAGCACCATCGTTGAGGCAACGGAGGGAGCCCTCATAATCGTAATAGGGGTCCTGGGTGGTGCAGTCGCCCTTGCATGCACCACAGAGGTCATCCCACTTGGCACCAGTGCCATTCTGGAATTAAAGGGAGGGGCAGTAGATAAGGTGAAGAACGTGTGTGTGAGAGAGAGGAGAGAGAGTGAGCGAGGGGAAATGTGCTTATTGTGTGGGTGCACACTCTTGCAAAGGTTGACATCGCCACCACCCCACATACCGCAGTGATGGTAGGCCCATTGTTCGCCACACGAGGCGCACACACTTTATCAAAAAACCCTGCAGCACTCTCTGCATCATTCTGCACATTACCATTGCTCGAAATGTATGGCATTACGTTGCTGTTGAGCAGCACACCGACAGGCACGACCCACCCAGCAGTACGCTGATATCCAGTGAAGCATGCATTCTTCCCCTTGAGGCTTGCCAAGCTCACATTGGGGCTGGTGCACATGTCCTTTTTCACAATAGCCACTGAGTAGTACTCAATATCCCCCTCTCCCTCATCTTCGGCAGCGATGGCGATCAGACCATCGTTTTTATACGCCTTGTAGGTGTCGAGGCTGTCCAAGATGGCAAGGTCTGCGTCGCCGTTTTTGACAGCAGCACGGCAGTTGCCGTCGGTGGGGAGCATGCAGTCGAATGTCACATGGGGCTGGTCATCGTTGAGCTCAGGCATCACCTGTGTGTGTGAGGAGGTTTATGTGGAGGGGGGTGAGTATGGGGTGTGTGCACGTGTGTGTTTTGCAGTATAGACTTGGTGCATAATACACACACACACACACACACACACACACACTCTGTCCTCCTTGTAAGTGTCACCCCCACTCATCCTCCCCACCAATAGCCCACAGCATACCGTTTTGCAAAGATCAAGTTCTGCTTGACTTCCAACACACAGTCGCATGGTGGGTCGCCTCAGCTGCTCAACAGCTTCCAACCTCTCATGTGTATCATACCCCCACTCCCTTTCCCAATCATCCACAAGCAACAGCCCCGCCACATCATCATGGAATGGGAAATGCTCCACTTCTGTTTCATCAAGATTTTTAGCTGCAGCGATGAGCTTGTCAGCATTACGAACCAGGGCTGAGGCAACAGCAGAGTTGACCAAGTCTGACCGCCCCACAAAGGCCCGTGCGGGCACCTGATCGATGAAGCACTGGGACACGTTTGCCAGCGGTGCACACCCACCATTGGGGCAGAGGAGACGCAAGCCGGAACGATCCGAGTCCGATGGGCCCGGTCCGTATTCTGAGTCAAAATTGCTCCCCGTGTTGTTGGGTAGAGGGAGATTGAGGGCAGCACTGTATTTTACAAATGCCACGTCCCCAGTTCCCAGCAGGCACTCGATGGCCTTGGCTTGTTCGTCCCCATCTTCATCGTCACTGAGGTCTGCGGTAGCACAGGTGCCCCCCGGGCAGCCGTCACACAGCTTGTCGTAGATGGTGGTGGTGCCGCTGCTGGTAAACTTGGGGCCCATGTAGGTGTAGTCGGGGGCACACACCTGTTTGTTTATGGGGGGGAGGTGGGGGGGGTGTTGTGGTGGTGTTTTGACATTGTGTGTTGACCCAACAACAAGTCAATGACATGTTGAACAACATCCAACAACAAGTCAAGTATGTACTATACAAAAAAAACAAACAAATATGAAAAGAAAACTATTACCCCACACAAGATGGGCCGGGAGAAGGAGCACGTACCGTGTTAAAATACTCCCCAACTGCCCATGCATCAGGCTGCACACCAGAAGGAGCACGCCCATTAGGCAGCGTAATCATCCCCTCATCAGCCATGTACCCAAAGGGCAACTGCCACCCAGCAATCTTTCCATACCCAGTCATGCATGCATTTTTATTCTTAATATCCGAAAACTTGACATTGCTGGTACACATTGCCTGTTTCACGACCGCCACAGACAGGTCCTCATAAGTGCGGCCGTTTTGGTAGGTCTCATGTGCAAGAGGCAGGATTTTAAAGGTGTCGATTGCGTAATACTGGTCACGGGGGTCCAACACGGTGATGTCTGCATCACCCTCTTCAATCATGTCCATGCAGCCCCGAGGGCTGCCACCTGCCACACAGGTAAAGGTGATACCTCGTGTTCGGTCGTCTGCAGCTGACATGGCGGTGGTGCATTGTTGTAGGTAGGTGGCAGAGGCGTTGGCAGGGACACACATGAGGATGTTGTTGAGGTCACGTGTGATGACTGGGTCTTCCATGCCCTGTGCGGTGGGGGGGTGAGGGGAGGTGAGGCTACACAATGTGCATTGTGTGGTGCTGGAAAAATGTGTTGTGTGGTGCTGGATATGTGCAGACTAGACATCTACACTATAACATACACCACATGTGCATACCCACATCACCAGACCACCAAAACGCGTATATACCACAACCTCCCTCCCCCCCCAACACCCCAAACATACCAGCCAGTTGTCACTGTACAAACGCTGATACGATGGCAGCTTATTCCCCAAATACTCCAACACATCCGTGCCAGACACATCCACCAGTTCATTAGTCAACTCTGCCCAGAAATTGTCGACCTTTTCGAACAAATCTTCCTGCGTGTCCTTGTCTGTGCTCGCAGCAGCCAGCAACTTGGCGAGGTCTGCCTGGTAGGGGTAGTCTGACCATGTGACTGCCAATCGCGCAGGCACCTCCCCCAAGTTGCACTTGGCGTAATTGTCCACAGTATCACACCCACCGGTGGAGCACACCAGGCGCAGGTCGTCTTTCTTCTTCAGGGTAATGTTCCACGCCTTGGCTTCGTTGGTTTCTGTGCCGTCGGCTGTGTATTCGAGCGGCATCATGTGTTTTGTAAAGGCCACATCGCAGGTGCCATCAAACAGGCCGCGAATGGGGCCCTGGTCCCCTGCGTGGTCGTCAGAGAGGTCACAGGTTGCTGGGTTGCTGCATGCGGAGCACAGGGGCTGCCACCGAGAGGGGTTGCCGTTTTGGTCTGCCTGGGGGCCGTGCTCTCCCAAGCCTGGTGCACACATCTGAAAGGGGTGTGGTGTGAAGAGGCGTGTGATGTGAACTGGTGCATGGTATGAAGGGGGGCGTGTTTTGAAGAGGATTGTTGTGAAGGAGTGTAGAGAATCCCCAAGAAAACACATACAAAACACACACAAAACACACACACACATACGTTGTCAAAGAATGCCTCCATGGCTTGTGCATCAGGTGCAATACCAGCACGTTGAGAATTGGGGTAAATAGCATTGGTTGCAGCAATGGCAGATAGGGGAGCCCACCAACCAGATGCTGTACGATACCCAGTGGTACATGCAGAGGTGTTGCGGAGATCTTTCATGGTGAACTTGCCATCAGGGCCTAATGTGTCACAGGTTGCTTTATTTACCACCTGTGTGATGTGGAGGGGGTATGGGATGTGGGATTTGGAGGTTGCAAGGTTGTGGGTTGGTGGGTTTGTACATATGGTGGATTTTGTACACATGTACATGCATCGGTACATATGCGCATACATCAATGCATCACACAAATACATCCTCCTCTTCCTCCTCCTCCTCATCGTTATCATTATGTCACACAGCATTGAAAAACCAACACATACCGCCACTGCATAGTAGCTGTCAGTGACATTGTTCCCGTCCTCTCCATACTTTTCACGCACAAGGGGGACCAGGTTGTACAGCATACGGCCCTCATATGCGTTGATAGCATCCAACAACTGTGTGTGGGTAGGGAGGGGTGTGTATGAGTGGGTTTGCATGCTTGCGTACATGTATGTGAGAGGGTATGTATTTGAGTGTATGTATGTGAGAGGTCATGTACATAACACACACACACACACACACATACCACAGTATCAGCAACCCGCATCACACACACACACACACACATGCACACACACACCTACCCTGATATCAGCAAGACCACCAGCAACATAGTCCATACACTCGGGTGCACTATCAGCCTGCAGGCATGCCCACTGGAAGCGACCCCCCTTGTTTACCTTTTGATCATACTTGGCCTGCGTGTGGTGATGATTATGTGATGATTTGGTGATGATGGTGTGTGTATGATGATTTGGGGATGATGATTTGGTGATAACGATGATGTGTATGATGATATACATATATGATATATAGGTGTGTATGATGATGGAGGTGATGATTGCTGTTGTTGTGTGTTGCCGCAACACCCACCACCAACCTCACCCATCATCATCGCCACCCACCATCACCACCACCACCACAACAACAACAACATCATTCATACCAAGGCATCAATCACAGTGCGGCACTCCTCCATCTCAGCTTCACTCGTCACACAAAATCGGGCAGTGTGGCTCTTGCGGTTGATTGCTGTGGTGGGGGGATGATGGTGGACAAAACATGCAACATTGATCATGATGATGATGGTGGTGATGATGGTGATCATTTGCATGTACTGTTCACAACGATGATCATGGTGCAAACAACATCATCAACATGCAAAGCCCACCCCCACCCTCCCAACCCCCCACACCCTCACACGTACTGTTGTATGCATCCACCACTGTGGGATCAAAGTACTCATCCAATGTTGTCACCCACACAGCATCAATACTCGATGTATCACCCTCAAGCAGGTCCAATGCAGCCATGCCGTTTCGCCATTGGGTGTTGTTGCCTGCGCGTACAAGGGCACTTTGTATTTGTTGTCCAATGGTCGAGTTTTTGCCATACTTGGACATGGTCTCGCGAACAGCCCATGCGTGTGCAGGGGCCTGTGTGGGGTTTGTGTGTTTGTTTGTGCGTGTGTGTGTGGTTGTGTGTGGTTGTGGTGTATGTCTTGGTCGTCCAAACCCCATTAGACAATCCTCCTCCTCCTCCTCATCATACCGTGCCAAAGTTGCAGCTGGCCACTTGATCCTTGGTTGCACACCCCCCCGAGGGGCACAGCAGGCGATAATCACTCGCAGAGGCGGGTGCCCACGACGCTGCGTTTGCGCCTCCCTTCACATATTCATCGAGCACTGTTGACTTGGTGAATGCGACATCACAGCCACCCTCAACTACACCACGGAAGGCGCCTGCATAGTCCCAGTATGCGTCTGACTTGCTGCATTGACCATTGGTTGTGTTCTGTGTGTATGAAAAAGTGGGTGTTTTCGCATTGTTGCAAGTGTTTTTGGATTGTTGTGGGTGTTTTCGGATTGTTGTTTTGGCCATGCAAATTGGTGCCACAGTGTATGAAAGTAAAGGAAGTAGGTGGTGTTTTCCTACCAACACACGTACATGCACACACAATGCACCACCTACCTTGCATGCTGAGCACAGGCGATCAGACTGTTGACGTGTACCATTGAGGTTGACCAGGGGCCCATTGCCATCTGCAACTGCACACACCTTGCTGAAAAAGTCTGCCACGTTTTCTGCATCATCGGAAAGCTGACTGGTGTTGGCAGCCTGGGTGGTTGTTGTTTTGGTTGCTGTTGTTGTTTTATTATGGTTTTTCAAAAGTAATGCTCGTAGCAATATCCCACAATGTACTACACAACCCCCCCTTCCACACACCAATCCAACCACACGCACTGAGGGAATGATGCCACGGGAGAGCATTTGCCCCATGGGGAGGGCCCAGCCGGCCGAGCGGCCATAGCCAGTCATGCAGGCATGCTTGCCCTTGAGATCTGCAAGAGTCTTGTTGCTGCTGCCGTCGCAAAATGCCTTGGGTACGATGGCGACACTGTAGTACTCACCAAACCCCACGCCGCCCCCATTGTTTTCCGAAGCGATGGGACGCAGGTTCCAGCTGTTGAAGCCAGTGTACATGTTGTTTCCATCGAGATTCACGAGATCAGCCTTGCCCTCAGACACGGCTTCCAAGCACTGTGCGTGGTAGGGAGATTGATGCAAAAACACCTAGAGCCGCAACGGATGGCATCGGATCAAAAACTCCCAAAACAACGACCTGTACTATCGCGCACCACCATAAATACAACCAAACACACCTCTGCGGTAGTATTGCCGCTATAACAGACGAATGTAATGTCCGAGGTGCTCACAGCGGTCATGAGCTGGTTGCATGATGCAAGTTGGGTGGAGTTGAGTGTGTCGGGCACACACAGCCTAATTGTGGTGGCTGCATTGGCTACGACACCCAGCAAGAAAACCGCAAGCAGGGCCGCCATTTTGGTCAACATTGGCACGGCCTGCCCTAAATCCTACGAGCGATTGCGGTCTGTGCGGGCCTAGGATGGGCCGGAAGTAATGAATAACAGTTTGTCCAGACTAAAGAGGGATAAAGTGGTGGAAAGTGGACGGGAAAAGGGTAATTTTTGCCTTCCCTCCAGAAAGTTGGCGTGTGTGCTCCGCAAGTCGATGTGGACAAGGGTCCCACAGGATGACACAGACACAACACTTGGAACAAAACATTTGGTCTGCTTAGGAGGCCTGGCATACACTCTTCCACTTGTATGTCCACAGACGCAGTGCCTCAGGAACCCGTGCGCCTCAAAACTTTGCAGAAAAACTTCCACCACCTGACGGCCACCACCTGACACCCATCGCGGCGGATATGGGACCCCTTACCAGTGTCCACTATGGCATCCACAGTGGTCATGCCATCAATGATATTGGTCACGCCATCAGCAACCATGATGGCACCAGTGCATGTCTGTCCACTTTCCACACAAAAAACAACACTCCCCTCAACTCTCGTAAACTCTCGTAAACTCGTAAACAATAGAATACATCATGATGTGGCACCAATCATTCAATGACCGTGTCGCGTTGGTAGTTGGCGGGGGCAATGGCATTGGCAGGATGTGTGCTCTACTGCTGGCGACACAGGGCGCCAAAGTACGTGACAGTCCATTGCATTGCACAACATCCATCCTTCGACACTGATTTGCACATGTACAGCCCATTACGAAATTGATGGTGCATGCTTCCATCAAATGTGCCATGCAATAGATCCGTGTGTTATCATCACTACCTTAATCAATACATCAACAACAAAGCTTGCCTATCACACCCCCTCACCCATTACACCCATTACAAAAAGGTCATAATCGCCGATGAAGCAGAAGCAGCAGCGGAAACCACAGCACTGCTTGCCAGTGAACACAGTGGCACCTTTGGCCATGCAGCCTTTCACACCGACATCACCGACGTGCGCAGCGTCTTGGACCTCTTTTCATTTGTAAAACAGCAATATGGGTGCCTCGACTACGCCGTTAACTGTGCTGCCATCGAGGGCACGCGCGCCCCAATTCACGACACATCCCTCGAGCACTTTGATGCCGTGTGTGACGTCAACCTGCGTGGCACCTATTTGTGCATGCGCGAAGAGCTACAACTCATGCTGCAGAGCATTGCAGCCAGGGGACCCCTGCTCCGACCCACACCATTGGCCACCACATCCAACAGCATCGACGAATTGGAACTCAAAGCGGCATCCAGTGAGTTTCAGCCAGCCATTGTCAATGTCGCATCCACTGCTGGCATGGGACCATGCCCAGAATTTGCCCCATACGCTGCAACAAAAGCGGCCATCATCTCCCTCACGCAATCGGCGGCTATAGAGTACGCCGGGCACATCCGCATCAATGCAATTTGCCCAGCCACGACGTATACGCCCATGTACCAACGCTTTGCGGAGCAGTGGCCCGATTGGCAGGCAGCGACCAATGCGCAATATGCTGTGGGGCGCATTGCCACCGCAGAGGAAGTGGCCCGGGCCATTGTGTGGATGTTGGGGCGTGACTGTTCATTTATGACGGGGAGCACCTTGCGCGTGGATGGCGGGTATGTGGTTTGTGTGGTTTGTGTATTTATTGCGTTGGGTACCGTGTCACATACACACGCACACAGGCAGGGGTTTGAGCCGCCTCGTGGTGGACGGTGGCTGCATGAAGACAGTCGGGTGGATAAAGGGTCGTCCCATGATGGGTTTTCCACACGTGGACGCAACCCCATGGCACCACGCGCTGCGATGCTGCGCCCACCAATGCGCCCAAGCGTGGCCGGGGTGCGCACCCCGTATCGTGCCATGTTGCGCACGGTGTTTTGATTATTGTATATTTTACGATCGATTTTGCACACATATGTGGTGATTGTGCCATTGCTGATGGATGTGCTAGCTATTATGTTTGATGCAGATCAGGTTCACTTTCCATCAGATTCACTGGGCAGTATTAGCGTACCAGGCTCTTTGCGTGTATTCGAGGGGAATAACTATGTAACAACTCGTTTGCGTTAGGACAAGGCGTGTAGGTGTATGTAGGCAGGCTAGCAGCAGATGCCAATAACAACAAGCAGACGATTCTGTGTTGGATAGCTAGCACGCTATGGCATCAACTCGCATTATCAAGCAGAACAACAAGCAACGGGTACGCCGTAGTACGGAACTGCTACGTAATGGAACTTCAATCTTGCTGTATAGATCCCCCACCATTCCAACTCCCCAGGCGCCTTGGCGTGTGGTGCTCGCTGCAGGCATAGCCATCTTGCTTGTGGTATGGATGAGTTTATCATGGCGCATTATTTTTGCAGCCACGTCCCCATCTGTCACCACACCTGCAGGTCGCCATTGCCACAATGCCCACGTTTGATGGCAGCACATATTATTACATGTTGGTCATGGATGCTGGCAGCACAGGCACACGCATGTACGTGAATCCAACATGTTGCGCACGTTTCTGCTACATAGCAGCGATACTGCATGTGTATGCATGGACACACGGTATGCAACCCTCACAGGTATGCATTTCGATACCAATATCTACAAGCATCTGGGCTGCCCGACTTGGAAATGGTGCCCTCTACAGCAGCACCCTGGCACTATGGTATGCTGCATGGTTGTCATGTCTGCATGTGCGGTACACCCCTGACCAGTAATGTCATCATCATCATCATCATCATCATCAGTGCTATGCAATGTGTGTACAATTGCTGCTTTCTTTCTGCAATTGTTGTGTATATCACCCCACCATATTTCCCTCCTCGCAACACACATCCCTGACAGCACACAACTCCCTCCCTCGTAACACTACACAGACACCATGTCACACACCAAATCAGCATACACTCGCATAGAAACACAACCTGGGCTGGATGAGTTTACAGGGGATATGCAGGGGCTGCAGCACCAGGCACTGGAGCCCCTGCTGACGTGGGCAAAGCATGGTAAGCGGTGTTTGTTCATTGGGTGTTTTTTTTTGTTGTGTTGTGTTTTTTGTTGTGTTGTGTTTTTTGTTTGGGGTGTGTTTCATTGATAATGTTGCTCTTTGTGTATTGCGGCACATGTTGTGTGTATTGTGTCATGTGTTCATTGAAACACCTCACGGTGCATGTTGCAATACCACATTTTGGGGGCGTCTTCATCTACAACCGCCACATACATGAGTATGCACACGTCCCCATGCACTTTGTCTCCCACCACTACCTATATGATTCACAATACAGACACTATATACAAACACCCCCCACAAATAATCAACTGTACACACAACCCCTGTACACACAACCCCTGTACACGCAGTGGTTCCCCCAGCACAATGGGCCACAACACCACTGTATTGCTTGGCAACGGGGGGCCTGCGTAGCTTGGGTAATGAACAGCGATGGGTGGTATTGACTGCAGTGAGGGAGATACTGCTCAAGAGTGGCTTTTGGTGTGTATTGATGCTGTTTGCTGTATTGATGTTGGTAGTGGTGTGTGCTGTATTGATGATGATGTTGGTGGTAGTGGTGGTGTGTGCTGTATTGATGATGATGTTGGCGTTGGTGGTAGTGGTGATATGATTGTTTGTGATGGTAATGGGGATATGATTGTTTGTGGTGCATTGCATCGATGTGCATAATGCATGCGTGTTTTGTCTGTGTGTAACCCCCCTCCCCCTACCAACAGGTTCAAGCCCAGTTGGGCCCGTGTGGTGGAACCTTCTGATGAAGCTGTGTTCAATTGGCTGGCATTGAATTACAACAATGGTCGACTGGGTGAACCCACACATGCAGGTATGTGTATGCTGTGTGGGCTTTGAAGTGAATACATTTGTAAAAGTAAATAAAAGTCATGTACAAACATGTATGGACATTGTGGGTGTGTGGGTGTGTGGGTGTGTGGGTGGGTGGGTGTTTCTCTGTGTGTGTCTGTCTGTCTGCGTGTGTGTGTATCACCACAAATATCACTGCCATGCAGATTTGCACACCGCCAAAAATTCCCTGCCCAACCATACGAGCACAGGTACCCCCCTCCCCCCCACGATGGGTGTGTTGGATATGGGTGGTGCATCACTCGAGGTGGCATATGAGGACACCAACACCCCTGTGCACAATGAGAGCACTCCAGATACAGGTAGAGCACAATCCACACCACAATGTCTCCTTACTATTTTCTTCTTCTTCTTCTTCTTCTTGTCTATGTGTTTCTCCTGTCATCTTGCTCCCCTTTTTCCCCTATATGTGTTTCCCCTGTCACCATGCCCCCCTCTGCTTTCCAACAGTGGCGGTGCCACTGGGACCTGTGACCTATACCCTTCGGATGGTGCTCCTACATAACCATGGACTTGATAGTGCATGGGATAGGGCAGTGCAGGCATTGCTTCCTGATGCACAAAGCGAAGATGCAGGGGGGGCCAAGCGGCAGCAGCATACCAAACGCAGGGGTAGGGTGTGGTGTACAAGGGCGGGGTAATTGGTGTGCTGTGAAAGTGGATTGATAGAAAGAAAGTGGGGTTGATAGTAGGGTTCTTGATAACGTCTGCATATGACACGTCCCAATGCCACAGGTGGAAGGGTGCGTGACACAGATGCTCAACTCACAGACGAAGAAAAAGCAGCTGCAGCACAAGCAGCACGTCAAGCCATAGCAGCCATGCAAACAACGCAGACACATGCCCGTGCAGCAGCAGCAACATCAACAGCACAGCAAGTACAGGAGGGGGTGGTCGTGGTGGAGGAGGATACGAAAATAAAGGGGGAGGATACGAAGATAAAGGGGGAAACACAGCAGCAAGAGCAGCAGCAGCAGCAGCCAAAGCAAGAAGAACAAGCAGTGGTTGGAGATACTGAAACAGCTGTTGCACCTAATCAGAGTGCTGTTGGGAGTGCTGCTGGTGCTACTGGTGCTGGTGGTACTGGTGAGAACATTGGTGGAGCAGAAGAGCAAGCACACGAACAACAGCAGCAGCAGGGCAGTCAAGGAACAACACATGAAGCAGCAACAACAGCAACAACAACAACTGGTGAGCCAGTGTTGGACAGCACACCTGCTGCTGATGCAAGCACAGCCACCAGTGGTACTAGTGACAGTGGTGCACATGTGGGCACAAGCACACAAGGAGAACATGTGGGTACAAGCACACAAGGGGTGGATGAGCATGATGCAGCAGGACAAGCACAGGCCACAGGTACCTCCACCACATCACGTCGACTGCTGCAGGTGTGTGTGCGGAGTTGGCCTGAACACTTGTGTATTGTTACATACATACAGGATATGTATAGTTGACATGCAACTTGCTTCCTTGTTCCCCACACACCATCCTTGTTCCCCCCATACAACATCCTTGTTCCCCCCCCACACAAGGATACTACTACTGCTGCAAGAGCAACCCCTGCTGATGCCTCACTCACCCCTTCTGGTGCCTCATCCACCTCTCTGCATGACCAGCTGCATACACTGGCAACAACATTGAGCATCAGTGGACAAGCAACACTCAATCGCAAGGTGTGGCACTGCTGTGGTACTTGTCACTGTGTCACGTGTCACTGTTTGTCAATCGAACGTCAGTGGACACAGTAGCAATGCTGGGAAACAATATAAAGAGCACCCTCTCTCTCCTCTGTTGTGAGGGGCGCGCTCTCCTGTTGAATCCTACACCACCAATACCCACACAATTTTCTTTTCCACACATTCCTGATTGACATCCCCCTCCCCACCACTACCCACACATTCCTGATTGACATCCCCCTCCCCACCACTACCCACAGTCCAATGACTATGTTGCCAAGGTACCCCACCCCTGCTTACACAAGGGCTATGAGTCACTGTATCATAGAACAATCAACCGTGATGCATCTGCCTCAGAGGTGCTTCTGATGGGACGGTATGTTGGGATACCTGTGTGATACCTGTGCAGGCATTGTGTGTATACAGTATGTGCAGGCATTGTGTGTATACCGCATGGACAACACAAGTACAACATGTACAAGACCCACCAACACCCACCAACACCCACCAACACACAACACCCACACACACCCAGACCTAGTTGGACAGCCTGTAACGCCCTTGCTGAGCGCACTGCCCTCTCCAACCTCCCCTCCACCATCAGCAACCTCACCACCACGCCAGTGTTTCACGCCCTCACTGGCTTTCACATGGTCGGTTCATTTTTTGACCACAACCCCAGCAACAACCTACCTGCATTGCTTGCAGCCACAGAAACACACTGTGGGCTGCACTGGAACGAGGTGCAGGCACAGTATAGTACACGACGCAACCGGGAGCGCTACTGTTTCCGGGGGGCATATGTGCTGCATGTGATGTTTCAGGCACTGGGGCTCCGTGATTCACAAGTGGTGCTTGGTAGGTGTATTGGTTTGTGTATTTGTTGCTTGGGTTTGTATGCACACTATATACATATCACCATCACGTGCAACCCTGTGCAGGGGATGGCACAGAATCATGGTCCCTTGGTGCTGCCCTGACTGAAGGATACAAATTGGGGCTCTTTGAAAGACTCCCCGTGAAACCTGCTCGACATACAAGAAGAACACCGACACCACCGGGCACATCTACCACCACCACCATTCACAGCCACCCTCAGGGGGGGTATGCATATTGGTGCTGGCTCGTGCTGCTGGTTGCGAGTGGAGTGGCGGCATGCCGAGGTGCTGTGCATGCCATCCAGTACCTGTATAGTGTGCTCGTGGCTGGCCAGCGTGTGCCGTTGTTGTCGTCCATCAAGCCCTCCACACCACCACGATCACCTGCCCATCCTCCGAGGGGTGGGGGGGGGGTGCATGGTGGGTGTGTACCACGAGTAAACAACAAAGCAGCACGATGGGGTGCACCACTATGGGGAAAGCCAAAATCATAACGCCATGTCCTGGTTGATGATTGTGTTTTCGTTGATGGTCTTGTTGTTGTTGTTAATGGTATGTTTTCATGAGGTGATATGCTGGTGCGCATGTTGTTGTGTGTATGTGTGTAGTATTGCTGTGTTTTGTATGGGTCACACCATTACACCACTGTGTACAACCCACTGTGCACTAGTCATTATGCTGCTGCTGGTGTGTTGAGAATAATGGTAGAGAATAATGACAGATAGTATGCACGGCATGGAAGGGACAGTGTGATAAAGAACAAGTGGTAAAAAAACCAGTAGTGAAAACAACCAGTGGGCAAAAAACAAGTCATAATGCTCAAGTCAGTGGTGGTACAAGGATAATGAATCATGCTGCCCCCCTTGTTCTTCATCAGCAATGAGTACCAGCATCAACCGCCACCACCTTGCGGAGTATCCACCGCCTCCTCATCACCACATGAAGGTTTTAAATACGACATACACAAGGGGTGCATGAGGGAAAACCCACCATCCACCGACAGTGTAGTACCCGTAATGAAGGATGCTGCACTGTTGGAACACAAAAACACCACCGCTGCAGCTATATCATGAGGGGTTGCGTTGCGCTGCAGGGGGGTTTGTGCAGCTGTGGATGCAAGTATTTGATCCGGGTCTATGTGTGTATTGGGGGGGAGAGGAGGTTTTGTATATGGCTTGAATACATGGTGATGACACATACGAATGATACATATTAATGATGCCAGCATTACAACAACACATACACCATGCTCCCCAAACCACCTCCCCTCACCCCCCTCACCACCCACCTCCCCTCACAACAACACATACCAGCACCCATAGCGACACGAGCAGCATCCCACACCGCCGTCACTGTCACACCCGGCCTCACACAATTCACTCGTATGCCTCGGGGCCCATCAGCCACTGCTGTGCCCTGCGCCCATTGCTCAAGGGCTGCTTTTGCCCCACTGTACCCATACTGGGCATCCTGCACGGAGCAAAACTGAGCAGCACAGGAACTTATGCACACCACCGCGCCTCCAGGGGTGGGGGTATTGGCGAGGAATGCCTCACGTGCTGCCTCGTAGGCGGCCATGCTTGCGAGGGTGTTGATGGTGTAGTGCTCAATGGCACAGGCACGGGTGTCGTTGTGGCCACGAGCTGCAAACGTGGCCTCGTTGTGGCCGGGGGTGTTGATGACGAGCACGTCGAGGCCACCCAGGGCGGCAATGGCGGTGCGTACTGCGGTGCGTACGGCATCTGGTTGGGTCATGTCACACATCTGGACCATGTGCAGCTTGTTTCCATGGCTACATGTTTCTTGGAGTGCATGCAACTTGTCCATGTTGCGTGAGAGCAACGCCACTGATGCACCTTGTGCTACGAGTGCTTCTACACAAGCCTTGCCAATTCCAGCTGTGCATGCTGTGACTATAGCTCGTTTGCCAGCGAGATCTGGATATATTGTTGCCATGGAGTTGATCACAGCGTGGTTGATGGGGAAAGTGTCAATCGTACATGTATTTTGTATGCAGCATGCAACACACATGTAGCAAATAATTAAGCAAACAAATAATCAAGCAGACAAAGGATCATTACAACCATGGCAGGGCCACCACCAAACACCAGAAACATCGCTGTGTATGCGAGGGTTCGCCCCTGTGGATCACCATCTGATTGTCTAGCTTGGGATACAGACGAGCATCAAATTACCATTGCCGTGCCCAAGGATGCATCTTCAGGGTATTTCCCACTGAAATAACTGCCAACTGTTCAACGGCCACCACGCACCAACTACCCACAACCCACACAGGCTGATCAACAACACTCGTGATCAGTATGAGTTTCACTTTGACAATGTGCTTCATCCTGATGCTACACAAGATCAGGCACGTCTTGTTTACACATGTTTTTGCATCAGATCATCTGTAATCAACCTCATGTTGACAGATGAAACACCTCGTGTTGACACCCATATACCCTACACCCATATACCCCACACCCATATACCCTACAGACGTTTGATATGGTGGCCCGTGACGTGGTATTACAAACAGTGCAGGGCATCAATGGCACTGTCTTTGCCTATGGGCAGACTGGCAGTGGCAAGACATACACCATGACGGGGGGCACTGCACGTTTTGTTGATCGTGGCATCATCCCACGTGCAGTTGCATTGGTGTTTGGCGAAATTGCAAGCAGACCAGACTGCACGTACACAGTGTGTTGGGGGTGGTGTTTTTTTATCGTGATGGTGGTGATGGTGATGATGGTGATCGTGGTGGTGTTGTTATGTGGTGTGTGTGCCTCCCTGCCCATCATTGACAAGCCATGTGTGTTGTATGTAGCTGCACACCAGCAGCGCTACTTAGATAAACACTCAAACCAACACCACCACCAAGAACACCACCACCAAAAACACCCCTAAAAAAACAACACCCCTTCCAAAAACACCCCTTGATACCCCCAACCATCCCTTGATACATACCCCAACCATTCTCCTCAGCCATTCCCCTCACCCCCCCCCTAGGTGCACATAACCTACCTGGAACTGTACAATGAGGTAGGGTATGACCTGCTTGATGCAAGTCGTGGATATTGGGGGCCCGGGCCCCAGGGGTATGGGGGCCCCCAAGATGCCTCTTTACCTCGGGTGACTATCCTAGAGGATGAACAGGGGGCCCTGCACTTGAGAAATGTTGCAATGCACAGGGTGGCGAGTGAAGAAGAAGCACTGCAGCTGGTATGGGTGGGGGTGGGGGTGTGTTTTTTGTGTGTGTGTGGACATGATGTGTGTATACATGGGGTTTGCGTGTACATGGTGCTTGCTGTGTGTGTATGTGTATGGGGTGTGTGGACATGGTGTGTGTACATTGTGTGCGTGTACATGGAGCTTGCAGCATGTGCGTGTATGCATTGTCACGCAGACACATAGTTGTGCTCCTCACTGAAGTACGCTACACACCTGGTATTTCTCATGCACCACATTCCTGTACACACATCACTGTATACTCCTACTGCACACTCCACCAGCTGTTTATGGGTGACATGCGGCGTGCTGTGAGTGAAACAGTGCTCAACAAGGCGTCCTCACGTTCTCATGCTATATTCACCATGCATGTACAAGCTGCCAAGGTATTGTTCATAGTTTTGTTTTCTCTTGTTGCTCTTGTTGCTCTTCTTGCTTTTGTTCATTGTAGCGTGCCATACATGTAATGATGTCATGATGTGTGATGGAATGATGTCATGGTAGATATGTATGCATACCCACCACATGTTGTCCCATACAAGTACACACACCACCATTCCCCTACCACACCACCATTCCCCACCACACACACACCCACCACACTCCCTGCACCACCCAGGCAGGGGAGAGTACAGTGCGCAACAGCAAACTGAGCCTCGTCGACTTGGCTGGTAGTGAACGTGTCGGTAAGACTGGTGCTGATGGTCAGGTGCTGAGGGAGGCAAAGTCAATCAACCTCAGCCTACACTATTTGGAGCAAGTAATAGTGTCCTTGCAGGTGTATGGGTTGGTGGGGTGGGGTGGGGGTGGGTGGGGTGGGGTGGGTGTGTGTGAGTTGGTGGATGGTGTGTGTATGGTTTTTTTTTTTAGAGTGGGTGGTGTGTTTGTTTCGTCCTCTCACCCAAGGAGGATCCTATCCAAGGAGTATACAGCATCCTCTCACCTAAGGAGGATCCCATACATATAGTATCCTCTCACCCAACCTCCCAACCTCCTCTCACCCAACCCCCTCTCACCCGCCCTCCCCTCAGGATAGAGCACAGGGCACCAAACCCAATGCACATGTTCCCTACAGAAACAGCCTCATGACGCTGCTGTTACGAGACAGCTTGGGGGGCAATTGTGCCACTGCCATGGTAGCCACACTTCACCCAGGGAATGCACACTTGGAGGAAACCATAAGCACATGCAGGTAGGAGGAGGTTTGTGTGTGTGTGTGTGTCTACATACCCACAAATTGCCCCACCCCCTCTTCCTCCTCCTCAAATCAAATCTCACACAACATCTCACCCATGTATCACCAACTGTCAACCCCCACCCACCCAACACCCCCACCCCCCACGTACCCACCCACTCACCCATGTAAACCCCCCACTCACTCCAGGTTTGCCCAGCGTGTTGCATGTGTCGCCAATGTGGTTCGCGTCAATGAAGCAACAGATCCCTTGTTACTCATTGCCCAATTACGCCAGGAGAATAGAGACCTCAGGGCCCAGTTGGCCCTCTTACGAAGTGGTGCCACCTGGGGGGGGGGCACCTGGGGGGGGGCGCCCCCTCATCCCCACCGCCACACCCCCAGCTTGGGAGGAGTGACAGGAGGAAGGGAACAGGGTGGTATGCAAGGGGAGGGTGACCTGGACGAGCACTCCCAGGTGTTGGGTGAAGATGAAGAAGAGAAAGATGTAGTACAGGGCAAGCTGTGGGTGGAAAGAGCAGTGGAGGGGTATCTGAGGGATGCGTCACCCTCGGCTGCGTTGGACCTGGGTGGGAATATTCACCATATCACTGCAGGTAGTGGGGAGATTGGGGGGATGTGGGTGTGTGGAGGTGGATGTGGGTGTGTGGATGCAACAGGGTGTATACAGGGCGTTGGTTCATGTAAAGGTGCAGGCAAATACATGTCAAGGTGCAGGCACGCGTTCATAGTGCAGGGTGCAGCCCTGAATACAACCTCCAAACACAACCTCCTCACACCCAGGTTTTGCACTCCTCAAGCAGCTCATTGTGGAGAGTGGCATCCTGTCAGACATGGGGGGCCTGCAGGTACAGCGTGTTGACAACCTGGTGGAGCTGCAGGCACAAGTACAACAACTGCAGCACGCTGTTGCACACAAGGACACAGAGCTGCATACATTGGCTGGCATGCTGGCTGCTGCAGCGTATGTGGGGATGTTTATGCGGGGAAAAGTGTGCTATGTGATGCATGTGGGGATAGGTGTGGCTGTGTATACATGGTGCGGCCTATTGTTTGTGAGCATGTGTTGTGTGTGGGCATTCTATGTGCGTGCAAGCATAGCATGTACAGCACAACCAAACCCTGTTCCACACAGAGCTGCAGCACAACAAAACGCAACCTCCAACAACTACAACAACAATCTCAGCAGCAACAATCCCATTACTGCACAAAGCAATGCATTTTCTGCGCAAAGCAATGTATTCGCTGTACAAAGCAATGTGTCTCAGGATGCTGCTCCCAACTACACCCACCAGCAGTCACTCCTACTCCTCAAGGCTACCACCCACCAGCAGTCACTCACATCACTCAAGACTCTGCTTCAAGATGATCGTGCTGCATTCAGAGCATTCCAACAACAATGTCCCCTACTGCCAGTGATTGAAGAAAACAAGCAACAGCTGCGTACACAACATAACGCAGCCAAACAGGCGGCTACAGGTGCTGCTGAGAGTAAAGCAGTATGTGTTTGTTGTTGTTTTTGTTGGTGTTGGTGTATTTGGTAGTGGTGGTGTTGGTGTAGGTGTACGCAGGGGCCACATTGTGTTGGGAGCAAAGAGACAGTCAATAGTCAACATCATGGAGAGATGCATTCAATGGTCAACACATAATTACATGATGTACATGATCCCCCTTACAGCAACACTGTTTATTATCAACCTCAACCTCAACCACAACTTGACACAGCGACTGCAAACCCTACGAGAGCAGCTGCACAAGCTCCATGTGCGCCTGTATTTTGGTGGGCTTATGGAGGGAAAGCAAGGGGATACACAGGAAAAGCAAGGGGATGCACAGGAGCACCACCCCGCCACAGCAGCACTACAGGATGCAGTACAACAGGCACGTGCTGTATGCACAAGTAGAATTGTGTAGAGTTGATTGTCTCGTTCTAATTGATTCTGAATGTCATGCTTGAGCTTTTCACAGTGACACCATCACACTGACACCACCATCACACTAGCACCATTACATACGAGATCCTAGCTACACATACATCACAATTTATGTTACACCCCACCCACATCCACACACACACTCTCTCAAAATAAACACGCAGGAAGCACACATCTATGAGCAGCATTGTAGCCGCCTTCGTGCAGCCAAGCAGCAAGTGAAAACCTTAACAACGGTGCTTGAGCAGAATAGAACACAGCTGCAGCGTGACTACACCATCTGGCGCAATGCACTGCTTGGTCAAGTAGCAGCAGCAGAAGACACGGCGGTGCATGATAATCACGTGCATACTCATGCGCATATGCAACATCACGTGCATAGTCAACACCTGGCTGCCATGCACACTGCCCATGTGCATACTCAACAACAACAACAACAACAACAACAACAACAACACCCAGGTGTCATTCACAGTCATCCACTACGTAGCACCAGTGACACCAGCCAAGAGAGCATTGGTGTCGTACCTACTACCTCATCCTCTACACGACCACCTACACTGTCATCAACAGTATCGGCTGCACCCTCAACACACCACCAGCATGCGCAGCCCCAACTCAACCATGGGCTCCCAACAAGTGCAACAACGCACACACCTGGACCACCACCATTGTCCCCCCTGCAAAGCTTCTCCAGTGCACTCTCCACCCTCAGCAACACCAGCGGCCCCCCTGTGGGTCCCCCTGCGCCCCAAGACACACCATACACAGTACAGAACACATCTCAAAACACATACCAAGACACGTTGCAAGACGCATCCTCCACATTTGCGCAGGAGCAGCATCAGCAACACCACGAGCAGCATCAGCAACACCCACCAGAACACAATGCGCTGTTACAGGGGTTGCCAGCATCCCTCCAGCAGCAAGTGGAGGCGCTGCTGACAGGTGATGTGGATATTGATCGTGATATTGTTCGTTTCTACAGGGCACGGCATGCCATGCTGAGTGACTACCAGGACTCATGGTAATGGCTTAGTGAGTAGGATGGTGGTAGCTCAGTGAGCACCAGGAGCAATATTGATAGCTCAGTGCATAGGAGCAATGTTGATAGTGTGTGATGGTACAACCACTACTGGCAGTTACAAATCAGGTTGTCACATATTGGGGGAAATATGCGGAGAAAATAAGTCTTCAAGGGAAACATCTCAAAGGGAAACGTGCAAGGGGAAAGGAAACACCACTATGCTCATAAAACATTGACATAATTATTACTATAATCATCATGATGATGCGCCAGGGGGCCGGGGGATGTTGGCAGTTAGGGACCCTGATGCTGCTGGTTTTACTCCACCTGCTCCTGCTGCTGTTGTTGCTGGTGGTTGTGGTTTTGGCCCAGTTGCAGTGGGTGGCTTGGGTGGCGCTGATCTTGTTGCTGTTGTTTTGCCAGGCACTGTTGTTCCAGTAGGTGGTGGTGGACGGGGCACACCACTCAACAGTAATCCTGTGTATTGTATGTTGTGTATTATGTGTTGTGTTGTATGTGTTGTGTTGTATGTGTTGTGTTGTATGTGGTATTGCAAATAAAAGCATGATAACACAAGTTAACACAAGTAAGCAAAATACACCATTAAACATGCCACACAAGTACATAATCCACATTGTATATAGTATTGCAAAGCAAATACACTCGTGATTTCCTAGCATGCAATCCACCCCACACCCCCACCCACCCACCCAACACCCCCACACACACCAGCAGTACTCGTGGTGCTCGTATTCGTCACCCTCTGTGCTTCCCATGTGCGCAGGGCCTCTCGAAGGGTCCCTGTGAGCCGCATGGTATCGAGGGCCCCTGTACTCCCCGGGTACACCCGCAGCAAGCATGTCGCTACGTATGGAACGAGTACATCCACATATGTACGGCATGCAGCTGCAAAAAGGGTGTGTTCTGCATCATCCAGAGCTCTGGTCAAACCATAGTTGACCATGGTGGTGGTGATTTGCTGCAGGGATTCCTGGTGGTGGGGTGAGAGCGTGTTGAGAGATGTGAGAGATGTGAGGGTTGAGAGAGGAGGAGGTTGAGAGATGTGGGGATTGAGAGGGTGAGGGTTGAGAGGGATGTATTTGTGCAGAAACATGCTGAGATGGTTGGAGGAAAAGCATGGGGGAGGAACACATGTGCAACTATCATGTCACAACAACCATGCGTGTCCATGTACAACACATCACAACCACCAATGCACCGCCCCCCCACCCCCCAATCACCCACCTGCAACGCCGCAATCACAGAGGTGCGCAATGACAGGGACGCACAATGACGCAACTCATTCAACGCTGACAACACGCCATTGGCAAAAATTGCCAGGGGCGGGTGTTCCATGAGGGCGACAGGTGGCGCCACATCATCACCACCCGGGGTGGGTTCTGTAGCACCCCCCGCAGCACCAGCAGCGGGAGGTGGTGGTGGTGGGACAGGTGCTTTGCGCTCACGGCCAGTGGAGACAGTGACCCAGCGGTGGGTGTTGAGGGAGGTGATGCATCGGTCAAGGGATAGTGCAAGCACCTGGGTTTTGGGGTATGTGGTGCATGTGGTATGGCACATATGGTGTATATGGTGCATGTGGTATGTGTGTGGTATAAAAGAGATAATGTGATGCAATCTGTGTAGTGAAGAGGTGTACATGCACCTTATGTGTACGTAAGGTGGAACATGCTTCATAAAGGAACATACTTCATAAAGGAACAACCATACACATCCACAATCAACATCGCATATGCACACCATAGCATGTGCACACCATAACATGTATGGTAAAAATAAAGTGCACATCGTAGCTGTATGGTAATGTATGATACACATAAAGCAACCACAACACACATCATACCCGGTCAACAATGGTCAACACTGCAGCATCAAAAATGGGTGGAAGCAGCGCCCTGAAATCCAACCCCATGCGCCCCAATGACATGCCACAATACATCGCATGCTCAAGCACAGATGCTAGGCTACTTACCTCTGCTATACGAGGAACATGCTTGCTGTTGTGGTGTTGTGGTGGTGGCATATGCATAATGTAAAGAGTGTGCATGCATACAAGTACAATGGTACATTACAATGTATATACACAGAGGTGTACATGGATTGTCATTGCATCAACTACGTTTGACCATGTTTTTGACCATGTTTGACCGTACCGCATAGCATCCAAGTAGAGGGTGATGCGATGATGTGCCCAACTGTACATCATGCCACCATCCCCTGCTTCCCCTGGTACCTCCTGGTGTGTGCACGTGTGTGTTGTTGTGTGTTGGTGGTGGTGTGTGGGTTGTGCGTGTAGTTGTGCATTTGTGCATGCATGGGTGGGGGAAAAAAATGGCAACAATAAAAAAGCAAAAAGTGCACACATAATGAAACCCACCCCCCCTTTCCACATACCTGCGCATCACTAAATATCGCTTTAAACTGCATCACCACATCAAACAAATGCAATCTATGTACATCTGTCAAGCGCTTCAAGTACTCATACGCATTCCCATCATGCAACCCCGCCACCAACTCACACAACCACTGCTCCCTGCACTGTAAAAAACACAGACGAAGCTCCTGTTCAGAAAACACAGCCAGGCGACGTAGGTGGCCTATCACACGTAAACACTCTGGGAGTTGGATGTTGCTGCGGAGTGTGGAGAGGAGTTGCTGTTGCATGGAGGCACTGATGGTGTCGGCTTCCTCTGTGAGGAGTGCTACCACAGGAACATGCCTGCGTTGTGGATGGGTGTGTGAAGGTGTGGGTGGATGAATTTGTGAATGTGTGCGTATGAAAACAAGGGTGTGTGCAATGTGAATATATACACGTACGTGAACACATGTACAATCACAACAACACGCGTGTCAACATGTGCTTTGGTGTGCCCCAATCCACACACACACACACATATTCATGCATAAACCCCAGTTTATTCACAACACCACACACACACACACACACACACCCATGCATGAAGCCCAGTTTATTCACAAATGCCTTGAGATCCAGTGCCTCATCATAGCTGCCATTACGCACACATGCCTCCATCAGCTGGGGGACCTCCAACAGCTCTGCTAGGGCCCCTGCATTGGCTGTGGGTGGGTGGTTGAGGGTGACATAGTAGGGAGTATGACACAGAGGAACAATAGAAGAGGTGGTTGTGAGTGACACAGAGGAGCAAGAGAAAAGGTGGTTGTATGACACAGAGGAGCAAGAGAAGAGGTGGTTGGTTGGTGTGAGAACAGGGTGGAGTATGTGTGTACAGGTATGTGTATACACCACCCTCATGACACACCAGCACCCCTTGTATGTCCCCCCCACCCTCAACCCCCCCCCCCCCCCCCCTTACACATACCATGCAGTTGTTTGTTGGCATTCTGTTCTTCTAGGATGTCCTGTGCACGCCTGGTAAAGCCATCACATGTGGCAACCAATCCCGGCAAGTCATCCACCAACCGGTCGAGATTGCTTGCAACACTATCCATCTCAGAGCGCACCAGTGCCAGGCACTGTGCCGTCTCGATGAATGCACGATAGCGTGAGACAGCCACTTCCTGCATGCTGCGTTTGAGCTGTTCTGTGTCGCCATGCAGCAGCTCGGGCTCCTTGGTGAGGCGCTCGAGGCTGTAGGACAATAGTTCTGCAAAATATGCATCCTGCTGCTCTTTCAGTGCTGCATCTGTTTTTGTGTTGTCGTTGGTGAGGGAGGATGCACGTCCTGTGGCAATGGAACCCTTGGCAAAGAATGGCCTGGTTGATGGCAACGATCCCACACTGTGCGAGCTATCTGCTTGACGTAAACCAATGACATCTGCTGTCATGGCTTTTGTGGGTGTTGTGGGTTTGTACTGTTGCAGGTGTAATGGTTTGCTAATACACGATGATCAAATCAGATTTGGTGTTGTTGTTGTTTAGCAGCTGTGTGTGCCCTGAGATATATAGCATATGCTTGATATAGCTATCAGTTACTTTGTGTAAGCACCACGTGCACGCACCATATGTGTTTCTTATTTCATCAACCAAAAAAACTACAAAACACAAACCACACAAAACACCCCAGACATCAACACCAATCAACACCAAAACACCAATCACCATCATGCAGACTCGCACAAGCACACCGGTAGCACATGCCAACAAGCCATGCATCGTCCCAGCACGCCCGCAATTGGCGCCCGCAACGCTCACAAAGCGCTCGCAGCGTGTCTCACGAACATTGGTGGTGCGTGCAGCAGCAGAGGAAAAGGTAGTCGAGCCACAAGGTATGCACAAGCATCGGAGTTGGGTGGCAAGCAACGTGTGGTCACCCCTGGCAATTCCAATATCAACACTATTCATTGCAACTCTATGCAGCTGCAGCTGCGCCTGCCACCGTGTCTGGTGTGACCGTTCCTGAGGCAGATGTGGATTGGGTGGCAGTGCTGGCACCCGAGGACTTGCCAAAAGGTGTGTTTTTGGTGGGCCAATGGGGCGCCGGGGATGCATGCAACACCCCTATACACATCACACACACAACCCAATACAGGTGTCCGCAAGGAGGTGCGCGTAGGCGGCCGCACGCTGCTGCTCTTTTGGTACCGCAATCAAATCTACTGTACTGAAGCTCGTTCCCCTGCAGAGGGTGCCTACTCTGAGGGTCTGATCAAGGGCAAGTTTACACAAGACTTTGCCATTGAATGCCCCACCACTGGTACCTTGTACAGCCTCAAGGACGGCAGCATTGTGGAATGGTATGTGTATGTGGGTGGGTGTGGTGTGTATTTGCTGTGATATGCAGTGTGTAGGATGTCAACAGAGAGGGTTGTGTGTATGGGATGTGCCATCTCAAGTGGATGCATTGCTTTCTACATTGCAACTACAACAATTGCTCCTATTCTTTATGTGTTTCATGTTATTGTATATTGTATGTACATCACACGAAACACTTGACTTGCATACCCTGAGACATACATACCCTGAGACCAGCATTTACACTCACACCCACACCCACACTCACATTCACACTCACATTCATACACGACCACCAACAGGTATCCCTCAAACGCAGTGTTGCGAGCCATCACCCCCCGCAGCCGTGCCCTTGAGCTCTACCCGGTCAAGCTTGCACAGGACGGCATCTACATCTCCCTAGAGGCTGGCACTCAGGGTGGCATTGGGGCACGGTCCAGCAAGGGTGGTGCAGATTCGAGCATTGAATCGAATAATGTGTTTTCATTGGAACCCAAGATATATGTCCAGGAGAAAGGTATGATGGAGTGGTGGTGCTGTGGGTGGGTGGGGTGGTGGTGGGGGGGATTTTGAAGGGGAGGTATCACAAGTGGATTGTGTGTGTGCTTGTATCTTTACTGTATACGTATGTATCATGCGGGATCGTATTGTATCATTATGTTGCATCATGTTGTGTCCACATTGCATTGCATGCCCTACACATGAACAAGCCTTGCTTTACTTTCCATCATATCTCCACACACCACCACCACACACCACCACCACACACCTCCACCACACACCTACCCCCCCCACACAGAGGATGAGAGCCCAGTGGGCACTGCAGTGACTGTGATTGTCACACTCCTGGCCCTGGCTGCCCTGGGTGTGGGTGGCACAGCCGTGGGTATTTATTACGAATCCCAGTACCTCGTATTTGGCTCATGGGGTATCATTGCCCTGGTGCTGGCCACCATTCTGTTGCAGCGGTTCAACAAGGCCAAGGCAGAGGAAGGTGGTCAGTAGAAAGATGTGGTGGGGGAGGAGTACATGGTGAAGATTGTGGCTGTGAAGAGTCCTTCATGTGAGGAGTCCTGAGGATGACTGTGAGGAAGGAGTTGTGCCTTGCAAGTCCTGCCCTTGCATGGAGGTTGTGAGGGGGTTGGTTTTGGTTGAAACTAAATTGAGGTTGTTAAGAGTGAAAATGGGGGGCTGTGGTCTATTCATGAAGAGAATTTGCTGTTGATATATTGCGTGTCCACTGCTGATGTGAGGGTGATTATTTTGCACAACACTTCATATGATGCTTTTTCGCTGTTGCTATTGAAGATGTGCAACATACTTGACGATGATGGTGGTATGTGGACACTGTACATATGTATATTCACTAGCAGCAGCATGTTTGCATTGAACAACAGCAGAATGCTACAATTTGCATGGAACAGCAGGCATGTGCACAAACAACATGTGAAGAAAAAACACAAACACCGAAAACACAGAGTCAGCCTCAACAGTCAACCTCAGAGTCAGCCTCAACGGTCAACCTCAGAGTCAGCCTCAACGGTCAACCTCAGTGTGATCGTGGTCGCAGTTCACTTTGTTGATCAGGGTGTTGTGCTAGAATACGTGTCAATGCCTCTTGAGGGGTTTCATGCTCCTCATCCACCTAGGGGGATGGGTTGGGATGGTGGGATGGGTTGGGAGGACAGAGTACACCGTCGGTGTATGTGCAGCACTATGCATTGGTTGGTAGACAGCAATACTAGATACAGGTACATTCATTTTTTGCTCCATCGACACTTACCTTGAAAAACGTGTAGGAGAGTGTGAGATTATCCACACCCTTGAGACGTGGGTCTGTTGCAAATTCAGGGTCTATGTAGAAAAACACTGGCATGTCTATCTTTTCACCTGGACGCAGCTTTTGCTCCTGATGAGTGTGTATGTGGTGGGTTGTATCACAAGAAAAAGAAATGATACCATGGGAAATAATGTTACCATGGAAAATAATGATACTAGATTATATCAGCAGGGGTTGTAAAAGAGCAGGGTCTATGGAAGAGCAAGGGTACATGTATGGAAGAGCAAGGGTACATGTATGGAAGAGCAAGGGTAAAGAGAGTAGCAAAGGTTACATAGAGTAGCACATAGAGACAGCAGCACACCTCAACAGCAGCACACATGCAAACGTGCAAAAGCACAAGACCATACCTCAAAGCAAAAGCACTGTATCTTGTTAAAATAATAGCCAGCCTTGGAAGGGGTGACATTGTAGGTGGACACCCCTGTTACTGCCTTGTCAGTGGTGTTTTGGGCAGTGTAGAACGCCAGTGTGCTTTGCCCTGGGCGGATCTGTATGCATGTGTGATGATCGGTGATGATCGTGCTTGTTTTGGGCGATCGGTGATGATCATGATTGTTTTGATGGTCGGTGATGATCGCTGATGATTGGTGATGATTGGTGATGATGGTGATTATTTTGAGACTAATAGCGGTGAGCATGTGGGAGTGGCGATATGCAGGGGGTGGGGAACACAGAGTGCTGCATGACATACTACATTCCAACCACACACACACAACCAATCACCCACACACACACATACAACCAATCACACACACACACATACAGTCATTACAAATACATCAAAATACCTTGACCATGCGCTGTGTGGGGCCAAACTTCCAGGGCATGCCATCTGCAGTGTTGGCAGTGAAATACACAGTCAGCTCACGCTCTGTGTGCGTAGCAGGCAGCATGGTGATGCACGGATGGGTGTTTGTTTACGCAGAATGGTTTGGCATGGATGGGTGTCAATAATGCAAAAGTACGCAAAGAGCATGGGTATTGCTCTTTTTTTCTGTATGATGCACAGCCAAAAACACACAATGCATAGCCAAGAAACACCCCCCTTGCATAGCAAAAGAACACCCCATGCATAGCAACTACACATCTCTGCATTCAACACACAACAGTGCAACAACACACACAAAGGTGGACACAACAACACACACAACAGTACACCAACAACATACTGGCAGCACACACAACAGTACACCAACATACTGGCAGCAGCTGCTTCTACAGCTTCATCAGGGTTGTCTATTCGCTGCTTCAGCTTAGCCTCCACAGTGTTTCCTTGCTGTACAGTGCCCCCATATCCTGTTGCCTATTGTTGTGTAATTGGGATTTGTGTGTGGGTGTTTTGTGTGCATGAACTGGTATGAGCAAGGGTATAAAGGTGTATGGGGGTGTGCATTGGGAGGGAGGGATGTGTGGTTTGATGTGCATTGGGAGGGGTGGGCGTAAAGGGTAGGGAATGTGCGAAAGCGCTGCAGGGTACAATTTAACCATGTGCAACAGAATAAAACCACAACACAAGTAATACACACATGCAATGCATTTCATACCTGACAGAAGAGGCGGTATAATGGTACAGATGCATATGTCAGACATAGCATGCCCAGCACTACCGCAAGCTGTGGTTGGTGTTTCACATTTGAACTGATTGCAAGTCATGTACATGTATATACACATATGCACACACACGTACATATACACACACATGTACATACACACACACACGTACATACACACATGATGTATTCCTACATTGACACATTCCAACAAGTCAAATCACACCCACTCAAACATGTACCAAGAACAGCAACGAGTCCTTGTGCTTGCCCTGCTGGTGCACACGCTGCTGCCACCCTTGGTGCTGTGATGATTGGGATGGCCCACGCACTGCATGCTCCTTCTGTGCTCCTCCTTGAACACCAGGAGGTTGCGGTGGTGCCCGTGACACGGTTGAGGTGCACAGCACGCGCATGACCCCGGGCAACAACAGGGCGTGCTGGGGATGGCAGTGTGCTGAGAATATCGTGGTACATCCTCTTGGAAGTGCTGCTGTTGCTGCAAGCGATGGTAGGGATGCAGTGAGGCTGATGGGCTGTTGTATTATGGGTTGATGCTGCACGATGCTGATGATGGATCTCGCATGTTGTGCTGCATGCTGTGCAAAGACACGAGCAAACAACCGTGCATGTCCAAGCATCATGGTAGTGTTGCTGCAATTAGTGTTGCAGTATTATTGGGATGAAAGAAATTGCCCATTGATATATATACACACAGCATTCAAGATTCACGAAACAAACAGCCATGCTAGTATTGCACCCACGATACGTGCGTTGCAGCAACAGCATATGGCGCTGCACAGCCAGTGCAGCAGCAGATCACCAGATTGTTGACCATCAAATTCCAGTCGAACCAGGCCACATTTTATCTATACACGCTGATAAATATGCTGTAGATATTGATGTGCAGCAAGGTGCCCACGAGAGCATCGACCTCCAGGTGGGTGTGCTAGTGCTATTCCCAAAGAAACGTCATCATCAACCTTGTGTCCATTCCCTTGTCCGCAGGTACCCAGGGGCACACACGTCGACACGAGCAGCAAGCAACAAACAGGTACACAGGGTGCTCCCTGGGCATGCATGTATTGTTGGGGACTGGATATATATGGATATATGGGACGAATATGTTGCATGTCCCCCCCACACACCACAGATGTGCGTGTGACCAACAGCCAGCAGGGCATCCCCATCATCACGCGTGTACCAGAGCGATACGTAGGCCTCCAAATCCATACACATGGGGGCAATGTCACACTGCAGCGCATAACAGAGGCACCAGTGGAGATTCAAACTGGTGGCGGGGCACTGGATCTGGGATCTGTCAAGGTCGTGTAGTTGGACTTTTGTACCTCGGGTGCTTTGACTATCTTGTTATTGAACATTTTTATCATTGTCCTTGGTATTCTACTTTGACAATTTGCTTCACCTGCATTTTCTCATCAGCATACATATTCCTCTCCACCCAGACAACGACAGCAACCCTGCATACACATGGTGGGCATGTGTGTGGGTCTGTCACAGGGGCCACTGTGGAGGTGCACACCCAGGGGGGTCCCATTGACCTGCGCAGGCTGGTGGCCAACAAGGCGGTGATACACAGTGAGGGTGCAGACATAGCAGTACGAGCAGCGTATGCACAATCACTTGAAATGGACACTGGTATGTGTCACACCCAGCATGTGAACTCTTGTGGATAGGGTCACGTGTGGGAGATGTGATGCAATGGTTGTGCTATGATTGACATGCCGTGTTGTTGTTGCTGTTATTGTTATTGTTGTTGTGGGGCTACTATGTGTGCCGACCTGGGTCAGCACCCTCTCACTCATACTCCCCCACACATACAACACATCACAGGTGGTGCAGCAGCACGTTTGGGCATCGTTGACTGTGGCGACCAAAAAACCACCCCCACCCACACAAACAACCCCGGCCTGCACCTGTCCACACATGGTGGTGCTGCCGTGATCGAATCACTCGATGGAGACGCCTACGTACACACCAATGGGGGTTGCATGGAGGTGCACTGTGGAGCAAGGATCAACCATGTTGTCTTACAAAGCAACAATGGCCATGTGCACGTCAGTCTGACACAGGGCATGCGCTGTCATCTGACTGTGCAGGCAGCACGACTGTCGCTTGGACAGGGGATACACATTGCCCAAGGGGATGCACATGAGCGCGGTCAACATGCACATGAGGGGGGTCAACATGCCGGGGGAAAAGGTGAGCCTGGTCAACGGAAAGAGGGAGGTGGGCAGTTGAATACCAGGGTGTGGGGAGGGGCCAAGGGGCGACTGGAAGCACTGGTTGTGTCTGACAAACAGGGGGGAATGAAGTTGGTGCCCATTGATGGTGGTGGTGAAGGTAATGGTGAGCACCAGGAGGGGCTGATAGAGGTGGACGCTGGGGCCACTGGAACGGTGGAGTTGCAGTGCAAGTCATCATGGTTTGCACATGCATTGCAGTTCAGTGGGCGGAATGGTGCATCATCGTGATACCCACTGTGTGTTTGCTTTCACTTATTTTACATGATGTTGGTGGTACAACTGGGCTGGAACCTCAGTACAAACCTCAGTGGCAAACAAATTGTATGCGGCAACACACAATTGTGCGGCGGCAACACACGTGCTGCAATACAGCATCATGATGCAGCTGCAGCAACGGGGACTGTCCCTTGTGTTCCTTGTGTCCCCAGGTGTGACTGCAGGGCCCCCTGACAGGCCCCACCGGCCCCTGCTTCCTGCACGGCCGCCAACACCTCGGCACACCCCACACGTGCACGCCCACCACGCCCACCACCACCACCACCCCGGGCAGCCATGCGAAAGGTAATGTGGCGCTCACCGTCCACATCGTGCGAGGATGAAACAAACCCATGATACCTCGCCAGTGCGTGCCCTATCAACCGTTTGTAATTATCCCAGTGAAAGGAAACCTGTGTTGGTGGGAAAGGTGTTTCTTCAAGGTGCAAGGGGTATGAATAAAAAAGGACACATTGCAACAACATTGTGCGTGTGTTGCATTGCTCTCACACACACACGTGTGATGATGGTGATGGTGACCATCTTACCGTTTCCCCTTTTTCCATGGCTTCCAACAAAGTGCACTCCAATTCAGCAACAACATCAACATCAGTGCTCCGCAATGCCGCACGAAGCTTGCGTGGTATGGCTGCCCACCGTCGCATGGCATCGTACGAGGCATCATCAGCATGTGCATTGGTCGTTGCCGTGCTCCCCACATGTTCCTCCCATCGCTGTGTGTGTGGCCCATAACAGCATGATAAACACTGCTATAGCATGTGTGTTGATGACCCTATACAACAGCAGCTCACACATCAACCCCACATCATATCTCCATACCTTGAGTACGCTGGCTTGTTTGTCATAGTCAATCGACAGGAAATGGCTCCACAGCGACCCCTGCTGCTGCATGATGGTTGTCAGCGCACTCTCATGCACCACACCAAAGGGCGCTGGTGCAAACAGCGATGCCATATCCCCCGCGGACATGGGCCCCGCCAAATCCCGCAGGAGCTTGTCATTCAAAAACCGCCGGCGTCGACGTATCCCCACTTTTTCCAATGCAGCCATCTCCGTTGCTTCTAGATCACTCATGGGGGTGGCAATGGGACGAGGCACAGACGAGGTCGGTGCTGGCCACTGACTGTGCTTTTTGCAACGAGCGCCTCGCTGCTTTTTGCTTGAGCGTCTTGGTGAGTCGCGTAACAATCCATTGTCTGTCAGGTAGTTGGACAGGCGCTGTCCATTGGGCATCAGGTAGGGTGCATGAGGTTTTTCTTCTGTTGTGGCTTCTTGTGTGGGCATGATATGTGATTGCTGAAGTGTAAGCAGCTGGTGTTTTTTTTCCTTCCAGAAGGCCGGTTGATTGGCAATGAAATGGGGAAGAATAGCAACGACTGGGCAAGTTCAGACACACAAGAGCGTGGCAAGGAGAGGGATGCCGAGGTGGCACCAGGATGAAAGATACTTTTTTGTGCACTGTTTTTGCGCGTGTTGTGTTGTCGTTGGCGGGTTTTCAAATAGTGCTGTGATGCAAGCAATTATATTTTGTTCTAGTTTGTGGTTGATTGCACAGAACCCCATCACGCGCGCCCTATATCCTCAACATTGATGTTGATGAAAGCATCTACAAGTAAAATGGTTCGTTGAGATTGAAGGCCTCGTTGCATGACATGACAGGTGTTTGTCCACGCTGCCCAGGACCCATGGCTGACATGGACCCACCCATCAACATACCCAACAACCCACCTCCACCCCCGCCCATGGATGAGGGGGGCACAGCACTGGCACCCTTGTCAAGCACGCGATGCATATTTGTCAGCAGCTGTCCGTATGATATGTTACCTTGGTATCTGTTTGGTGGACGAGAGTGTGGGCATACACAGCACATCAAGACATGAACACATGTGGATGAAACAACAGATTCATAACACATGTACCCCCCCGCCACCCAGGAAAACAACAACCCACATACTGTTCGATGGCTTGAATAAAGGAAAATGTAGCAGCACCAGTGTGTGTGCCTCCCGACAGCGCACTCGTATCTGCTGCAACTTGGTGATCAGATGCCGCTGATATCTGTACTGCACGCCCCCCTGCAGTACCCTGTGTGTGTATAGTAGTGTGTGTGTGATACTATCAACATACACAACAGGCCTAACTCCATACCAGTAGCATACCAACACCATTACAAAGCACCCCACACCACACAGCACCCCACACCAGGATCACCCCACACCATCTACCTTCCAAGACCGCAATCGCCGAGGATCATACTCTTGCTGCCATTGCACCACACCATAGTTGTGCTGGCAGCGGTATGGCAAGTCCAACGCAGTCCCACTGTGACATGCGTCTATGATTGCATGCAGGCGCACCCCTGGGGGGATTGGATTGACGAGGGCATGGTTGAGTTCGTTATCGACAATCTGACCTGCTTGTCGGTGATCTGTTGGGAGAATAGTTTCGTTCATGCCATCAGCTTCTTCTCCTGTGTAGTCACGCTGTTGAGATCCATGTCCTACAGATGGGGAAGGGTGTCTTGTGGTTGATGTTGGTGTGGGGTTGACTCATCAAAACTCATCAGTGTGAGGGCTGGAACATCTCAACACACACACTGCATCCAACCACCTGAAAAATGAAACACAAGGGAGTCACCAGGTGAGTTGTTGGACACCAACCAGATAATCCTGTGAGAGGTGTGGGTCAGAGAAATGTACACAATGTGAGAATGTACACGATATGAGAAACAGGAGCAAATATGACAGCATGCACTGCACATACCAGTTCATGATGTTCATGCGGGTGGGGATGAAATATGGATCACGTTGGTCATCACGAAGCAACCTGATGTTTTCAGCCTGGTCGTGATTGGTCATTGGTGACATTAGGTTGTGATGGATGGTACTACACATTGCCCAGGCACACAAAGCACACACCAGATGTCTGCTTGACACAGTTCACTTCCGAGTGACCCCAACACAATACAAATACCCCAACACAAACTTCTATGTATGTCGACTGCACCAACATCGGTCAATCCCACACTGAAACACCCACACCTGAAATCCAAATTTGGTTTTGAGCATGTAATCCATGCACTGCGCGTCGTTGATGCACCCACGCAGTTGTGATTGGGTGCCAGGGTAGTTGCATCCAATGATGAGTGCCTTTTTCTGCCCACCCCCCGCTGGGGGCATTTGGTTGTATGGTGAAGGCGTGTATTGCTGCGGCTGGGCTGGTTGGCGTGTGTCTTGCTGTGGTGGGTAGCCCTGTTGCTGTGGTGGGTAGCCTGGCTGACCTCCCCAGGGGTTTTGTCCACCACCACCTACTGGATACATCTGTGTGATTGTATGACACCATGGTGTTGTGAGGGTATATGATTGGTGCTCAATGGTGCCCCACAGGTATGTACAAGTATCTCACATACAGATTGTGGTTGGTTTGCGTGCTGTCCTGCAGCAATCAGGCTTAATCGTGCAGCTTCTGCAACCAAATCCCTCTTCTCCACGCACCCAGCTGTATTGCCACCACCCTCACGAATATAGTCCTATGTTGGGCGAAAGTTTGTCAGAAGGATTGCAGATGTGAGGCACAAACAACCCTAACAGAGCTATGATCATCCATCACCTGCAGCTGCTGAACTGTCCACCCGGAAAACAAAAGCTTGGCTTCCTCCAACGAGGTGCTCATATGGTGTTTTTTTACAATGCTGAGGAATACATGGTGTTGAGGTGGGCTGGTAGCTGAAGGTTTGGAACACCCTCTGTCAATAGGGGTCCCCAATTGTGCTGCAAGTTAAATCATCCTTGTGGATGAAATCCCTTTACTTTTTACTGTACTACTTGGTAACAGACAAGCTCCTCGGCAAGCTATTTGGTAATGGCATCCCCTGCTGTGCTACAGCTTTTCACAGGGGGCCGACAAGGGAGAGCCCCCTGCCTTTCCGTATCGGCGCACTGTGTGATGGCCAACTGTGTGATGGCCAACTGTGTGATGGCAGTACAACTCCTGTGGTAGCATTGCTCACGTGTCTGCTGCCCAATAAAGCGTCCTGTTGCAGCGTCCCACAGCTCCACTCATGTAACACACCGGGATCCCAGTGTTTGCATCCCTTCATTTTCAGCAGCCTCATAAGCCTTCCACATCAGTTGAAACATGGCTCTCTGCACTTTCCTTGCTCTCATCCTACTCGCATGCGCTCTTGCATCAGCACAAATCCCCGAGCTCCAGCAGCTGTGTGCTACATCCAACCCTGTCAAAAACGGAGCATGGAGACTCTCGCTCAACGAAACCCGCTTTGTAACGTGCTTGCGCGACCAAGCGTGGGGCGTTTTCGACTGCCCATCCGGATCTGTCTTCGATGACGACCTGCAAACCTGCATCCCGTACGTCGTGCTTGCTTGAATAAGAGCCGCTGTAGTGCAAAAGTACACACCATGGCCATTGGAATCCGTATAGCGCACTAGACGATGATGCGTTGTACGGACGCAATCGAGACATTGCACACTTTATTCCGTCCCCAGGCTCGATGGCGTCTCCTACATCCCCCGACCCAACGCAGTAGCCGCACGCAATGCCACTGCCAGCACCTATTTATACGTATGGGCAGGGGCTGACAACCCCGGACCCAGCTGCCGGGACGCAGTGGTGGTGCTCGACGCAACGCCAGAGAGCCCCACGTTTGGGCAAATTGTCAACGTGACCTACACCCCCACCTTTGGCAACGAGCCCCATCACGTGGGCCTGTCCAACAACTCGTTCCTGGCTGTGGGTGGCATTCAGAGCTACCTGCAGGGCAACCCAGACATTTACATCTTCAACGTGTCTTACCCTGCTGCCCCTGTGTTGCTGACCACAGTGGACCCTCCCAACAGGTATTGGTTGTACACAACGATGTCATCACAGGATGTCTCTTATACAACCACCATCACAACCACAGTGCTGCAACGGATTCGTTCATAGCCCAGCCCGACGGTGGGTTTTGGATCAGTCAGATGGGTGACGCCAACGGTGGTACCCCAGGCCGCTTGGTCCGCCTGTTTGGCAACTTTTCCACCCTCGCGGAGTTTCCCACCAACCCACCTCCTGGTTTCAACCCCCACGGTTTTGCCATCGACGCCACCCGCCAGCGCTTGGTGTCGGCGGACTATTTGGACCTCAAGTCAACACTGACAAAGAATGTCAAGCCCCAATTTCTTGGCAGCGGTGCTTTTCAATACAGGCATTCCTTGCGTGTGTGGCAGCTGCCCAACTTTACACAGCCCAACGCCAATTTATCCTTGGTGGGTGAGTTTGTAACAGGTATGTTGCCCAAGGCACAACACAAAAGGGATGTTGCCACAAGAACCCATCGCGCGTACACGCATCACTACCACACACAGGTGAAGATGAGACCAAGGGCTTTATGACTGTGCAGTTTATTGGGTCATCCGGCATCGCCGTGTCTGGCGGTAGGTTGATGGGCCAATGTACAACAACAACAACAACGGTCCCACGATACCTCCATGTCACAACAGGTGGAACGGGTGTCCTGTATGGCATCAACTCAACCAACACCAGTGATGTCAGGGTATGTTGTATGTGTATGTGTACGGTTATGTTTCTTCACCACCCACATCACCCACACCCTTGGCCACAGCCTGTGCATGTCTTGTCGCAGCTCAGCAGCAGCTGTGTGTTTATCCCATTGGCATTTTCCAATGGAGCACGCTTTGCCATGACTTCCCTGGGACTCAACCTGGTCCAGCTGCTGGACACGAGCAACCCTTTCCGTTTCCGCATTATCCAGGAGATTTATCTACCACCTGGCACCTACCCACATGCCATCACCGCTGCACGCAATGGCACGCTGCTGGCAGTGTCGACATGTACGTGGTGGACGGCCCAACTCATAAACATTGCACTCGACACACACAATGCGCACACACAGACTACTTGGACCAGCAGTACAATGGTACCGACATTGGCATCCTGCGTCAATATGGCACAGCCCAGGTGTTTTTCTTCGACGTGCTCGACAACGGCAACCGCATCCAGTTTAATGCAGCTGTGCCGGTGGTCAACTTTCGAACAGATGTGAACAATTTCACTGGGCGTTCCACATGTGGTGGCTGGCGGCCCCATGGCATGGTGTTTCGCGCACCTCCTGCTCCTGCTCCTGCTCCTGCTCCAACACCTGCAGTGGCGCCAGCACCGGCGCCTGCACCCGCAACAGCCATTGCTGGATGAGGTGGGTGTTATTTCAATACTACTATTTTGTTGTTCTTTTATTTCGTGTGCAACACACCACATTGAACAGATGCATGTCACTGCAGTACCGCCAAAAAAGGAGATTTCACTTTCTACACTACTTTTATTATTCGCACCTAGCTAACAGCTAACACTGTACATGCTTGCAACACGCAGAGGGAACAGACAGAGAGGAACATCCGCGCAAATCAGCATCATTCGCAGCCTTTCCGTACCTCAACCGTGTCATCCCCACGCATCACCGATGTAGCCCGACACATGTCCTTTTCACGCAACGCCATGCTTCGTACGGCAGCCTCAATGGCCTGGATCGTTGTGGCATTGGCTACAACAGCCCTTGCTAAGGAGTCGACTCCTGCTTTGCATCAGCTATGTGCAACAAACAACACCATACGTGGTGCAAAACGTTTTCCATTGCTCAATCAAACAGCTTTTGTTACATGTCTTCATGACCGTGCATGGAGCTCCAGTGAGTGCCCATCAGGGTTTGTGTTTGTCGAAGACCAGCAAGGCTGTGCACCGTATGTGTGCTGGAGGTGTGAGGACAATAAACCACAATAACTACACACATCACTCTCAAACACAGGCGTGATGGCATCTCCTACATCCCCCGCGCCAACATAACCACCTCCGTGGGCAACGCCACCACGAGTACCTATTTATACGTATGGGCAGGCCCTGACAACCCCGGACCCAGCTGCCGGGACGCAGTGGTGGTGCTCGACGCCACGCCAGAGAGCCCCACGTTTGGGCAAATTGTCAACGTGACCTACACCCCCACCTTTGGCAACGAGCCCCATCACGTGGGCCTGTCCAACAACTCGTTCCTGGCTGTGGGTGGCATTCAAAGCTACCTGCAGGGCAACCCGGACATTTACATCTTCAATGTGTCCAGCCCTGCTGCCCCTGTATTGCTGACCACAGTGGACCCCCCCAACAGGTATTGGTTGTACACAAGCATGTCATCACAGGATGTCTACAACCAACATCACACACCAACCACAGTGCTGTGACAGATTCGTTCATTGCAATGCCTGATGGTGGGTTTTGGGTCAGTCAAATGGGCAGTGCGACAGGAAGCGGCCCCGGCAGACTGGTGCGGATCTTTCCCGATGCTGCTGGTATCAATTTCTCCAACCTCCGCGAGTTTCCGACCAACCCACCTTCGGGATTTAATCCACATGGGTTTGCGATTGATGCATCCCAACGCTACATGGTGTCGGCCGATTATGTCAATTACAAATCGACAATCACCGGGCCCAATGTCAATTCTCAATTTTTGGGCAGTGGTGGGTTTTTGCAGTACAGGCATTCCCTGAGGGTTTTTGAGATGCCCAACTTTACCCAGCCCAACCCCAACTTGGTGCTGACGGGTGTAATGGGTATGTGGTGTTTTGTGGTCTGTCTGGAAAAAAGTAGGAATACCAACATGCTGTGCACACACATACATGCAGATGAACAAGAAAGCATGGGCTTTATGACGGTCAAGTTTGTTGGCAATACAACCGTGGCCGTATCTGGAGGTATGTGTGTGGAGGTGTGTAGGATTAGTCTCTGGTGATGCTGCATCGACACCCCACTTATACACAGGGGGCATGGGTGTCTTGTATGCCATCAATGCTACAAATACCAGCGATGTTAGGGTATGCGGCGGTTGGGGAGAATTGGTCACGAACATCCCCGCATGTTTTCTCTCCAAATCATCATCAACAGGAAGCACACGTGCTTTCCCGCACAAGCATGAGCTGTGTGTTTGTTCCACTTGAGTTTTCAAATGGTACCCGCATGGTCTTGACATCGCTCGGACTCAACGTGGTGCAGGTGTGTTGTTTGTGTTTGGGGGAAGTGCATATTGCATCATCCTCACCAACATACCTCCATGTGCTACAGCTGCTGGACACGAACGACCCGTTTCGCTTTCGCATTATCCAGGAGATTTACCTACCACCTGGCACGCACCCACATGTCGTAACAGCCACCCAGAATGGCACGCTGCTGGCTGTGTCTACATGTACGATTGGTGCTGCTGGCAACCAGTCCATCTACAAAAAAAACATTCCCGCCCCCAATCCCCCCCAGATTACATCAACCAAGAGTACAATGGTACCAACATTGGCATCCTGCGTGAATATGGCACAGCCCAAGTATTTTTCTTCGACATACTTGACAATGGCAACCGCATCCAGTTTAATGCAGCCGTACCCATGGTCAACTTTCGCACAGATGTGAGCAATTTCACTGGGCGTTCCACATGTGGTGGCTGGCGGCCCCATGGCATGGTGTTTCGAGGGCCCGCTGCAGCTTCTTCCCCTAGGGATACACCTCCTGACGCAGCGACCGTGTTTGCAACCGGGTGATATATGTTTTAATATAATGGCTCTCAGGTAGATACATCAGTGATCATCTTCTGGTGTGTTAAACAACCTCACTCCACACTCAGGGCACTTTACACAACACAGGAGCACGCTGGGGATGGAGGGATGGAAGAGGGCTTGAATTTTCGCCTGTAGAAGGGGGGTTTGAGTGAGGACACTGTGTGCCTGGGAGAGGAAGCCAGCAGCTTCATCATCCTGTAGTTGTCCAAAAACCATGCTTCCATTCAGTACTTTCATACCTGTGTTTTTTATACCTGTGCTGCTGGCTCCCCTTGATGACATTGACATCAGAAATGCGTGCCCCACTTGTCTGACGCTCAGAGCGCCGTCAAGTAACCCTTTGTGTGTGTTCCTTGCAAAGCACCACCCTGACCCTTGTGTGTGTCCTTGGTGTCTGTGATTGAAGAGAGTCAAGGTCCACCGCCTCGAATTCTTCTATTTTGCTATTTTGATCAACACTACCTGCAAACAATAACGCAAGTAAGCGCTGACAATAACAGCAGGCGACGACATCTTCACACAGCATCAGCGTTCACCTCGCTACCACCCATACCTCTCCGCCCCGACCACTTCAATGTCGTTCAGCAAGATCCTCCTCGTATTGATCGTCTCGCTGGTGTCCGTGAGCGCCCAGGTTGGTTGTGAGGGTGTTGACCAACGTTGACCATCCGTCGGTTCAAAACGATGCCCCACACGTATGATTCGTACTCAACGCAGCTAGGACAAGAGACGTGCCAGACTGAGGGAGGTCCCTGTGGCACGAACGGAAAGGATTCTGGAAAGCCATGCTGTGGAGCCTTGGTGTGCAGCGACAAAAAGTGCTCAACATGTACGATTGACTGTGCAACACCACGCATACCAGCATCACATCATCAACAACCTCCTAACAAACAACCACAGCTGGCAGCAGTGGTGACCCTCATTTCATTGGCTTGGATGGCTCGGCCTATGATTTCCAGGGCGTTTCTGGCCTGCACTTCAACCTGGTGTCAGAGCCCGAGTCGCAGATGAATGCACTCTTTCACAACCTCAACATGGATAGCATGGGCGAAGCAACCTTTATCAAGGCTGTGGGCTTTCAGCACATCCCCAGCAACCACCGTGTTACCGTGGACGCTGGCCTCGACGACTGCGTCTCTGGCGTGCCAGCTGCACACACACTGCAAATACGTGTGGACGATGCACCAGCCGTCAGCAAGGCACAACTGTCCACCATCACCCACCCTGCAGTCAACGGCACCCTGCTGCAGCTGCTCAAGGACAAGGCAATGACCGTAGACTATCGGGCATCCCATGGTGCAGAGGCCTCGGAGCATATCACTGTGCGTACTGATCGCCTCATGTACACCATCCACCGTCATGCGGGGGCGTGCCACCTAGACATAGACATGGCGATATTGGACCCGGCACTGCTGAGCGAAAGTGCCTCTACCATGCACGGTGTGTTGGGACAGACCGCACGCTGGGTGGGTGCAACGTCAGGCAGTGGGACTTTGCTGGGCGATGAGAGCGATTACGTGGAGAGCGGTTTGCTGAGCCATGAGAGCAAGTTTGCAATGGTGGGTAATACGGTTGTGGGCAAGCACCAGGCACACTCGAGGAAGGCGCTGGAAGAGAGTGTCGTTGCGCAGGCTTTTGTGACATATTGATGATGGTTGGCTATTTGTACTGTTCCCATGTGCTGATGATAATTGTCAGGGAACGTTACTGCAAGCTATTGAGTGGGGTCATTAGCGTACAATAGTGTAACCTGTTAGAACAGACTAGTTGAGGACAGTGTTGGGGAAAACTACCAGGAGGTTCAGGGGTAAACACAAGAGAAACAGAAGTGCTGTGTCGTGACAGGAGAGGTGTTTGCGGGCGTTATGAACCTGCGCATAAATCCGGGAAACGTTGCCTTTTCCAGAGACAATTTGGCCGCCCCATGTTAACTTTTCAGAGGTTTTTGCACGTGCTATACCTTCATAATGTTCTCGTACTGTGCGCTGCGCATCTGAAATATCGTTACATTGGTGAAACGCGTCATACGAGTTGCCCGACGACACGGAGGTGTCGCTTTAGAGATCCCCACGTTCCTCCACCAAACGCGGTCGCAACATGCTCACCTCGCATTTCAAAGCCATTTTGCTCCTGTGCATGCTGACGACCTTCCATTTGACGGTTGTATACGCTCAAGATGCGCAAGCAATCTCCGATGCTGAAGCAGCTAAAAAGGCAGAAGAGGAGAAACTTGCACAGATGACTCCAGAGGAGCGTGCCAAGTATGAGGAACAGCAAAAGACGCTTTCGCAGATGAGCCCAGAGGAGCTTGCCAAGTATGAGGAACAGCAGAAACAGCTCGCGGCTGAACAGGCGGCCCAGCAGCAAGCGGAACAGGAGAAAATGCTGGCACAGATGAGCGCAGAGGAGCGTGCCAAGTGGGAGGAACAGCAGAAACTAAACAGTCAACTTTCAGATGAAGAAAAGGCCAAGCTTGAACAAGCAACCGTAGAGACCAGTGGTGGACTTGGTGAATCTTCACAGGTGTATTCACACGTATTTGAGGGGTTTGTGCACACGATGGCTCTAATACGTGGCCCCTTTTCCCACCAATACACACACACCTCCGGGCACAGCAATGCCAACGTGCGGGTCAATCATGCTCCTCTGGTCGCCGAAGGCTCCTTGATGGCAACTCATGCTGTGCAGGCTTGGTGTGCAGCAAGGGCACATGCACAAGCTGTACGATTGGAAAGGGTTGTCTCTACAATCATCACGCACGTACCATCATGGTGTATCAACCAACCAATCTCACCTACACAGCGGGCAGCAGTGGTGACCCTCATTTCATTGGCTTGGATGGCTCGGCCTATGATTTCCAGGGCGTTTCTGGCCTGCACTTCAACCTGGTGTCAGAGCCCGAGTCGCAGATGAATGCACTCTTTCACAACCTCAACATGGATAGCATGGGCGAAGCAACCTTTATCAAGGCTGTGGGCTTTCAGCACATCCCCAGCAACCACCGTGTTACCGTGGACGCTGGCCTCGACGACTGCGTCTCTGGCGTGCCAGCTGCACACACACTGCAAATACGTGTGGACGATGCACCAGCCGTCAGCAAGGCACAACTGTCCACCATCACCCACCCTGCAGTCAACGGCACCCTGCTGCAGCTGCTCAAGGACAAGGCAATGACTGTAGACTATCGTGCATCCCATGGTGCAGAGACTTCGGAGCACATCACTGTGCGTACTGATCGCCTCATGTACACCATCCACCGTCGTGCGGGTGCCTGCCACTTGGATGTAGAGATGGCGATATTGGACCCGGGACTGTTGACTGGAGATGCCATGCACGGCGTCTTGGGGCAGACTGCAAACCCCAAGCAGCGCGGGCAGCCTGTGCAGGGCGACGAAAGTGAGTATGTAGAAAGCGGGTTGCTCAGTCACGAGAGCCAACATTCCAAGTTGCATTTTTCACGCGCACGGGGGAAAACGCGGAGCAGCATGTAGAATTGTTTTTTTGTCACTATTGGGGTATTGCTTCTTGGTATTCCTTTGCACTGCTACTATCTCGTGGGGTTTGTATAGTTTATCATAATTTATTGTTGTACATATGCCGAATGAAAAACCTTGTGTAAAAACCACCAATTGTTTTATTGCATGTTTGATTCAATTCTTCCCTTGCCCGTTTCCAAGGGCTGGCATGACAAGCTCGGGGTCAAACCCCAGCATCTCCGCAACCGCGCCCGCCTGGGCAGGATTCATAGCACCAAAGCTCAAAAACACTGCCTTGCGAAACTGCAGGCTCGCACGCTGCTCGGTTGACGCGCCCACCATGGCTGCCTCGGGGGTGAAGGGTGGCAAGGGAAATGCGTCGAGGACGTTGGACAACGCCAACAGCTCCTGCAAGACCTGTTTGAGCATGTGGAAAGGTGGGCATATGTATGTTGCTGCTGGCACCCATTGCTGCGTACCGCGCCACTGTCATCCCGAAGCTGTGCAGCCAGGGCGTCGGTCAGAGTCGACCGCCCCCGTGCAGCCACGGCTGCATGTACGATGGTCCAGGCACTCGCGTCGTCCACCTCAAGTGCCTCTGCAAGCCCGCTCACAAAGGCAGCCGGGGTGTCCCCGCCCAGTCGCGCCATGGCTGATGCACCCCCCGCTGCTGCTGCTGCGAGGCCTGCAGCTACCCCCGCACGAAACATCGCGTCCCGGGAATTGTCTGCACGAGGGCGCGCCGTAATGCCATTGGTCTGTGTGTAAGGTGAAACAGCGCCGTTGGTCACGTGATGTGATGGCTTTTCAATCATGTGGATAATGCAACACACACCTTGCACAGCCTTTTCAGTGCAATGAGCTGATCAACAGAGTAGTCTGCACCGCCGAGCAACTTTGAGTCCTCCAACGCCTTGAGCAGTGCCCGACCTTCCTTTTGCGCATCCTGCCGGGCTGTTGCACTCACAGGCAGTGCAGGCGGTGCATAGGGGGCCCACCATGCAGGGGGGGCCTTGGGCTGGGTGCGCGTGGGACTGTCCAACACCCCCTTGTAAAGCTCCGGGTCAGCAACGCCAGCAGCAACGCGGGGCTCAGAGGTGTCAACGTCCCATGACATGAGGGCGGGTGCTGTGCTTGATTCAGTGGCGGGTATGAACACCAGCTTGCCACCCAACGTGCGGTCACGCACCCACCGCCCGCGTTCGGGGGTGCGGCCCCATTGCCACCGGAGCCCCAGCTGTCGTCCAAACAACGCCACTGTTGCTGCTGCCAATGCAAGGATGCCCACAAGAATGCCAACTGCAGAGACGGGTTCCTGCTTGCCCAGGCGGGTGGTGACAACGGGGGCAATGGCACGTGTGAGGGTGGGGGAGGATGCTGTGGGGGCGCTGCGCAACGCTGCGCTTCGGTCCAGTGTGATGGTTTGCTGTGATGAGTGGATGGGAGTTGATAGGATATCCTCTGGCCTCGTATGAAACACTGCTATATCATCACACACAACAGCGTACAGTGCGGTTGCCAAAGTTGCCACCAAGCTGCTTGCCCAGTTGTGACACCCCCTGCGAGAGGTCGTCGAGCACACCTTGTGCACTGTCGAGCGTGCTGGATGCGGTCTTTGCCAACCACTTGAGCTCCTCACGCTGCATTGCATCCTGTATGTATGCGTGTGCGCGGTGTATACCTCGCCAGGTATGCAATGTGGTGTGCATCGCTCCCAGCATCAAACCTGCACATGTTGCTGCAACATGTAGGTACGAGGCTGTCCCAAACGCTTGGTGTGTCGTCTTGGCTTCCACTCGTATTTTGCTGCGGCCTGGGGCACTACAACGAGGCAGGAAAGGCTTGCAATGGCCGCCATGGTACCGCATACACGCACCACTGACGCTGTTTGATTCACATATCCATCCTGTGCTGCTTGCGATGCTGAACAGAGATTGCTAGTGCTGATCTGGGGCTGCTTCGACACGCACGCAACCACCGATGGGCGATGGGATTGTGCTGTGCATGCAGGCTGCTGCTTGTGGTGCAAACATCGTGTCTGCCGCATTGTGGTGTTACAGTGGTGTTTATGATAGACTAGTTGCATGGCAAGGAAAAAAGAAACACTCATCGCCGCGAGCGCTTTCCCTTTCTCGGTTTGCTGGGGGAGGGAGTGAGTGGCACAACTCCACCGCGTGTAGTATGCCCAGTCAGCAAGCCCATCGTAAACTGCTGTGCCAGCTCTGGATTGCTTCGCACCAGATCTAGGTAGGCTGTACTGCCAACAACCTGTAGGCGTGTGTATGTGGGGAGATGTTTACACACAAGTCTGTGTACAAATATACCACAAGCAGACACAACAGGAAAATGAATCGTTCACACGTTCCCTCATCCTTCCCTACGCCACCCCCCCGCACACACCTGGGTGATAGTATCTGGTGTGGCGGCAAATTTGATACAGTGCTCCAGCAAATCAGGCAGTTCATGCCCATCTGCCAATGCCACTAATGCAGCACAGTTGTTCACATCCACATTACTACGCATCAAGTCGAGGCATTCTGCACGAAGGCCTTCCACTTGGTAGTGATCTGCTGCACGAAAGAGTTCAACCACAGTGGCTGGTGTGATTTCCTCTTGGCAGCCATAGATGTACTTGAGGAGTGAGGCAAGCACATGTGGTTGTACACCGTCAATATCCACCTGTTGTTTTGGGGTTTGACATCTTGTGAGGGGTGGGAAAACAGCATTGTGTGAGAAGAAAGGGTGTGTATTGATACACCACAACACAACAACCAGCACGTGTACAGCTTGACATATGTAGACCTACATACACAGAGAAACGCCCACAGCACACAGAACACAACACATAATAGATGACTACACATGATTACCACCACGCACCTGCCCTGATGCACCCTCTCGCATTTGTGTCTGCAGCATGCGGTCAAACGTCGTTGACTGCACTGCAAGCACCAACCGGTGTGCATGGAACTCTTCTCCACTGCAACGCAACACAACATCGCTGTGTGCTGGATTGTTGTAGAATGAGCGAAAGCATTGTGACATGTCTGTGTTGACCATAGAATGCCTGTGTGGGGTGTATCGAATGGGATTGTCGGGGCATACACTTGGCAACAGGAACATTTATTATCGGAATGTTGGCTTGTGTTTGTATGTACAATTGTGTATGTATTTCCCACATTTATACCCCCACACAGTGCTCACTACCCAACATCATCACAACCAGCACCCATCACCAGTACCTTGGTTTAGCAGAGGTAGGCATCATTGTGAATGCCTCTACGTGATCTGATAACATTTCCTCATCATCATCCTCGGAAGATTCCTGACCATTGGGACGCTGTGAAGAAATGAGAGACGGGGATGAAGAAACGAGAGGGGACGTGTACATCCTTGATAAAATAACAACTACCACATCAAACAACTACCACATCAAAAATTAATCACACCTGCAGTACATGCCCCCCCGCAATGATGATGGTGTCTTTCCACAAACACGCCTGATGCTGCCCACGTGGCAACAGTGGCACGTCTGTCAAAATTGCCTCCCACTCGTGTGTATCAAAGCGAAAGCGAAAGACCTCCCCACATGGACGTTCCTCCCAATCTGCACTGTCGGCCTGGCGCAAGTAGCCACCATGTACTATCCAGGAATCTTGCCATTGTACTGCTGTAAACTCACACCTGTATAGTGCGTTTTGTGTGTTATGTTGTGTGTGTTGTGTGCATGTTGTGTGTGGATACCCATACACACAACCCAGTCAACCCACCGTGGCTGAGGAACAGCCCCCAGCTGCACCACCCGTGACCATTTGCGCCGCGGCAGATCCAGGCGAAACATGCTAAACCCACACGCGGCACTCCATGTCAGCGTATACATAAAGTCTTTGTACAGTGCAGTCGCCTCGACCGTTTCCTCTGCTTCCGGAAGCACCCCACTCGTGTGCCAATGTGACCATGTACTGGTGGGCATGTGAAACACAGGCACAATGGACCTGGCTTCAAACAGGTCTTGCTGGGCCTGATCCAAAAGATTGACCCCTCCATACAGCAACATGTAGTCCTGCCACTCCACTGCTGCAGCACCTTCACGTGGGTGTGGTATGGGGCCTTGCTGCTCGATGTGGGTGAGGGTACTCGTGGTTTTGTCAAAGCAAAACATGTCATTGGTGCAGGCGGTCTCGTCGCCTGGGAATTCAGCACGGCCGCCGAAAAGCCACAGTCTGTTGTTGTAGTCGAGGCACGTGGAGCATGTGAGCATGGAGGGAAAGCGCTGCGTTTCAATGTGTATGGGTGTGGGTTGGAAACGCCCTGCTTCTGGGCAAAAGCGCAAGAGTAATTCCGATTCTGTGGTTTCGCGGCCGCCCAGCATGTAGACGGTGCCTGCGTGGGTAAAGACGATGGGCCACTCGCGCTTGGGCGCCCAGGCAACGTGGGGGATGATGCTCCATTTGAAGTTGGTTTCCTCAGCAATGGCGGTGGTGAGGCGCTGACGGAGTGCAAGGGGGGGGCCATAGATTGGCAATCCTGTGTGAGACGGATGTGGGCTAGTCGGTACATGTGTGATGATTATGGGGGAGTGCACATGTTGCAGCATACCTCGTGCATTCAAGAGCAACTGCATATCGGATCGCTGCAGGTGTTGCAGGTTGAGCGCATCTGTGTTGGAGGTCAACAACCGATCAAGGTAGCCGTGACTGGCAACAGTTGTGGGTTGAGACTGCTCTTCTGTTGCTGCCATGAGGTCCTGTGAAATACAGTGGTCGTGTATTGTCGTGCTGTCCTGCTCCAAGCGATGTGCGATGCGATGGGGGGGGAATGCGTGGCCAGGTACGATGTCGACACCGGTTCACAATACATATGCATGCTGTATATTCATAAAAAGCAATTATGGATAGCGTCGAGCATTGGTTTCACGTCAACACATGCTGGAAGCAATCATGCCAACTGCTGCCAGCGTCCCCAGCCATCACGTACCTTGATCCACACAAAAAGATGTACAAGGTCGTATCAGGATGCTTGGGTTAGGTTGCAGCAGCTTTACGAGACGAGCATGCTCGAGCATGTACACACAAACGCAGCTCTGGTCAAACACAAGACAAGGCAACACACAAATGTACAGCAACGGTATGTGCAGTCAGTCAATGATGAGAGTGGATCGTGTCACGGCTTTCATGGTTGCAAACATTATTGTTTGTCACAGGTCAAACATGGTGTAGGCGTGTTGTGATGCATGGCGCTGTGTGCTCTGCCTTGTATGTAGCTCCACATTGCATTGCATGGTGTGCATGATAGCCATGGTGCACAGCAGCTATGATGTGGTAGCGTCAGGTGGGTTTTGGTTGTCATACAGGCCCCAGTGCACAAGTTGTTTTGAGGTCAAAAGTATTTTCATTGTTGCCAATGATTCCACCTCAACACATTGGCAAGAGTATGCGAGTATGCAAGTATGACTCGGCAGCTAATTGATGATGATACATGGACCGAAACTTTCATCGTAGAGCAACTTGATGATCGACCAGTGTGCATCATCAAATCAGAATTGACAGAAGACGACGTCATAATGTACGTATACATTTACTTTCTCTTTGTGTGCCTGGCCACCCCTCACCATCCCTGGAAATTCTCTCACGAACGCAGGAGCATCATGCTCTCCAGCCTGTCCACCTCGTATGCCTCTGGCAGCGCAAATATGGGTGGATTCAACTGGGAACTGGTATGCACAGGCAATATTCACACACTCCCATGCCACCACAATGCTCAACAACACCATCCCCTTGTCAACCGCAGCATGACAAGCACCACTTCAAGTATTCGACCAGGAACAAAAAGCATGGGCGACTGGTGAGCAGCATCCGTCAGGCTATCCATGATCGCGCATATTCTTGTGTGTATGACCAGCAGGTCGTAGGTATGTTGCATACAGTGAAAACGGGTGCATACCAAAACAGTGGTATCCAACCTGATGTTCTGGCATGTACACACAACAGCGCGTCTGGAGCTTTCTTGCACACAAGATGTCAAACCATGCCACTTTACAGTCTGGTATGTAGGCATTGAGTGTATTTTATTACACATTCGCACTCCCCTCCTGTTTCCATCACCACCATCACTGTCTCCCATGACTAGTTTGCCACCCAGGGGCCAGCCGCCACTGCAGTATGCACAACCACCAGCCCTACAGCAAGAGATTGGGAAGCTTGCACTTGAGTTTGCACACAAGGTGGTGGCGCTACAGGAAACAGCGCAAGGGGATGCTCGCCGCATGACTGCCCTAGAGCATGAGGTATGATGTGAAGTGCATGTGTGAGAGAGAGTGGAATCTATGTGTGCTGGTACAACATGGCTTTGTTTCGAGCATGTTGCCTAGTCAATTGCACACACACCCGTCTATCACACATGCCCGTAAAACAACCCAACAAACAACACAGGTAGTCGCACTCGACGAGGCACACCGCAAAGAACAGCAGCGCCTCCTTCAACAGCAGGTGATGATGCTGCAGCAGTGGCTGTCGAGTGCCAAAACCACAGCTGCAGGTGCACCAGAGGGCAGTCCTGCTGTCAAGGAACACAAGCGGGTGGAACGTTTTCTACACACGGCAACTGCGCAACTGCATGTGGCTACTCAATTGGCTCAAGAGGCAAGCAAACGCCGTCAAGATATGGGGATACCGATGATGCAGCTTGCGTCTGTACCACCGCAAATGGGTGTGTTCGGTGGGTTGGTGTTGGGTGGAGTGCCGGATGACTGGTATGTACACATGTACTGCTCGTAATAAAAATGCCCAGGGAGCCCACCGAGTAGCCTTGTACTGTCACCACCCATGAGCCAGCCGAGTAGTGCAGTGCCTGCTGAAGGTACACAGCCAGCAGCAATCCAGGCAACCCAGGTATGTGTGCTGTGTTGTCCGCACCAGACCACACGTGATCCCTTATCTTCTTTCTCACCACACAGCCTTGTGAGCCATTTTCCATCCCTGCCACGCGTGTGCAGGGCAAGCGGAAGCATGTGCTTGGGGGTGCCAAACGCGGGGGTGCCAAACGTGCACTTTGATGAGTGGGCGCTGAGTCATACCCATGACATTTTCCTGTATTTTTATCGTGTCGTCATCATTTTGGTCATTTCGTTTGACAATTTAGACAGCCATACCACCTGCAATAAAACTACATAGTCATATAGATGGCCTTGAAAGCTTCATCGATGGCAGGGAGTTTGGTTCGCTCTTGGCGTCCCACTGCGGCACAACCCCTGCAGCACAATGTGCTGGACAATGCGCATGTACGTGTTTATTTACCACACGTTGTGTGGATTTTGGCGGGCTGTACATCAACCCACATAATCCACAGAGGCTCGGAGCGTTTGTAGACGACACTGAAAGTGACTTTATCGTGGAAGATGAGGCTGACGAGATTGACGCTGCGTCGTGCGCGTGTGATGCTCCAGTGTGTGTGTGGTTGGTGATGGTGCATGCAAGCGATCACAGTCTACACATTTGTCACCACTGCCTCACAGCAAGGAGGCATCACAGCTGCACCAAAAGATCATCGGCGTGGATGATCATCATGGCAAAACACGACAGCGAGAGAATGATGCACTGCGAATGAAGCTTGCTCGCTGATTGGGTACTTGGACGTTTGACCAGTAACTGTACTGCCAGTGTACATCAGTCTTGAAATATCAACGTTGTATATCTATGTGTAAATCAGTTTTGCATGCGAGTCTTTCATGCGAGTGTATCGATAGATGATGTATCTTCTGCCAACAAGCCACCCTTGTTACCTTGGCAGTACGCATACCAATGTAACAACATGTGTCAAAAAACATGCCGTAGTATCCCAAATACAAGCCCAATGCCAGCACCTGCTGCAACAAGGCTCACAAGCTGGGCCCCAACACCCGGTGTTGCAGCAGGTGCAACAGGCACTCGTCCAGCTGGTCCCGGTCGTGGCTCACCCAATGCTGTAGTCTCCCCGGTTTCTGGGTGTTTTGGCAGCGACGGTGGCGGGAGCGTATGTGTGGCATGTTTCCCATGATCACACAGGTTGTTTCTTTGCTGCAGATCACACCTTTGTTCCAGTAGTACACCTCGCCACTGGGTTTATGTACAACCTCAGTCCATTGCTGCACAGATGGTTTTGTGCGTGCCAGGGGTTTGGCTAAATGGTCTGATGAAGAAGAAATCTCAGACAGCCATCGACACAAAAGAACGCCATGTCGCTGCTGCTCAATGCTACATAGTCGTTTACACAAGGCACGCATTGTACCGGATGAATGAGGCGAACAAAAAGAAAAACTTACTCTTGATCACTGCTCCGTTGTGCTGCACGCTCTCGGGCCTGTTGCATCGAGTGCTTGCGTGCTGCTGCCCGCCGCCGCTTGTTGGGGCTGACGTGCTGCTTGCCCTTTTCCACCACCATTGTTGCCTCAAGAAGCCCCTCTGGTGGGTCAATGCGCATGACCCCTTGTTCCAGGTCCACCTCGGGCACCAGGTCACGCACAAACGGCAGCATGACGGTGCGCTTGGAGTTTTGCATGCTCTCCTCCTCACTGGTTGAATATTGTGTTTGTATAGGTCAGCATTGGGTACATAAAGTATGAACATGGGAAGTGCAATAACATGTGCACCTACCTTTTGCTTGTTTCTTCTTCTGAAGAGCCAGCATCGAGCAATGCATCGGGGTGCACACGTATACGAAGCACATCATGCGTCCCTATGTGTTAGTGCATGGGTTATGTGTTTGGTGTTGGTAACCCCACATCACAGTTTTTCACTCTACTTGATACCTGTCCCATCGTACAACTCTGCCACAGTGCCAATACTCTCACCCGTCGCCATGAGAACAACTTCCATACCCACCAACTCCTACGTGTTGATGGAGGTCACAGGGTGTACAAATGAACACACAACTGAACAAACCCCAATACATTGCGGCATGGCCAAAACACAATTCACACCTGGATGTAGAATTCATCATCATCCTCCAAATCTTCGCCAGGGTCACGATCATCCTCCCGGATCAGCAGAGTGTAATTACGGAGCTCACGCACAGCCTCGGGTGTATCGTACCCCTCCAACTTGATCAACCACATATCATGCCCCTGGTGGTGGGGGGGGTGTATATGTTTGTATACATATACATGTTTTGAGATGCATGTAACCATAATGATGGCTGGATATGTTTTGCATGCATATGGACGGCCATAATGCACATGTTGAGTGCTTTATTCCACACACCTTGTATATGATGCTGCGTCCATATTGTAGTGTCACCGGTATTGGTGTGGGCTGTGCACGTCGCAAGGGCCCCTTGGGGGGCAGCATGTACCTGATGAGACCATGATCATGTGTGTGTGCTGCCGGTTTTTAGGCACCATGACGTACAATAGCAGCACTGAGACCTATAAGTATACCACCACTCAACACACACACCGTCTTCCTGGCTTGCCAAGACGTTGTGGTCCAAAATCGGTAAACGGCTGTACTTTGACTTCTCCTCGGACGCCATGCTGCACACTGATGCGCCCAATTTCCACCCATTCCACCTCTTCCTCCTCTTCTATGCTCACAGAATTATCCTCTGCAGTTACTGCAGTGCACACAAGACTACGCGTTGGGAAATGACTGTGTGGTTGGCGCCAACAGCATGTGGTGGTGGTGGTCAATGCGTTGACTGGTACACATGGTGGGTGCGTGGCGTGTTGTCGAATGCATGTGGGGGCGCACAATGATAGCAACATCATGATTATGCGGGGTAACGAGAATGTTGTCAACTAAGGAAAAAGGCTGCCGTGGCAAGGGGCAAGGACGCGGGGATGTATTTCCTGTGCATCTCCGAATGCATACCATTTTGTATTCCCTGTATCAACCAAGTACCAACCAAACATTCACATCCCAGTGACGATCCCCATACGCAACATATACAAAGGTCGCCAACCCATCGTAGCAGGATCAAACACCATCAGCCACCTTGCAGCTTCTCTAGTGCATGGAAAAGGGGGTGAAGGTGGTTTCGGAGGTGTATGTACAGCAACATGATGCAGGGCATGCCCACATGGCGCCCGAAACTCAGCAATCCGATGATCTGCCAGTCCTGCTGCACCAAATCAAGGAGCTCCAGGACAGATTGCGTTTGGAAAGCCTTCACAAGCTACGATTACAAAAGATAGTCATGTCCAAAAGCCAAGAGGCAACAGCAGCGGTGCGTGGTGATCTCGATCCATCCTCCCGATCTTCGTCCGAGGGGATGGTATGCGTATTCGTTTTGATATGTCTCTAGTAACATCGCATACACCCAAAATACAGGCACATTGGGCCGCATCGGTGCAGGAAGAGTGTACGTTGCTCAATCAACGCCTCGATGCACTCGAGGCAGAGTTGGGGAGCGATGCCAAGGCAGCCTTGAGGTATGTCTGGTGGGGGATGTGGGTACAAAGGTTGATAAGACACACCTCAACCCACTTCGAACACCAGGATGCATGTGGCGACCACCACCGATGTGATCTGCGACCAGGGCAACCGTCAGGAGGCCTCCACGCAAACTCCCACAGGCGAAGGCAACAATGATTTCTTCCAACACATCGTGGAAGAGCTCGAGACGGCCAAACAGGAGCGCACACATTATGAGCACCAGGCATTGTCCCTTTCGGTAGGTTTGGCAGTATGTACACCCACACCATGCACACCCACACAATCCACACAATCCACCCAACCAACCAAACAGGAAACCATCACACAACTCAAGCACCAGCTGGAGGTGAATGGCATTGAAGCACCACCTTGCACGCCCATCGCACCTCGGGACGAGGTGCCCAACCTTGCCCCGCCCCACATCAACTCGCCCCGTGCCATTGGACACACATGGTGGCTCTCCAACCAGGTGCACAAAGAGCACGGCTTGTCAATGGTGCAGCCCACTTGCTCTACCAGCAGCAGCAGCAGCATGGGCATGGACGACACGGCAATCGCAAGTAGCTCCCCAGTCAAGCATGACCGTGCAGTTTCCCAGATTGTGGTATCAAACACCAGCCCACGCAGCATTGCAAGCCTGCGTGCCAGTCTACGCCGCCGAAGTCGCTCCTTGCACGAGCGTGGTCACCATGCCCGTCTGAGCTGTGAAATGGTGGAAAGCAAGCTCAAAGAGTTGGAGGCCAATGTAAACCAGGTATGTGGTGGTGTGAAGTGGTACTGCATGCAACAACAACAACCGTGTAGTACAACAACACATGTACAACTCACCAGGTTCGCAATGAACTTGGTGAGGAGCGAGGGCATCGCAGTGCTATGGCGCTGCACAATGAGGTGCTGGAGGAAATGCAACGCAAGCTGGCAGCAGTGGAGGCCATGGTTAGCAGCAAAGATGCACAAGTCACCATGCTGCAGGTGTGTTTGCCTTGTATAGTCACTCATGGCAGTTGTGACTACAACAACAACAACAACAACAACAACAACACTCTTGAACAACAACAACAGGAAACATTGCGTCATGCAGAGGACAATTTCAATGCAGCCCTGCACCGTGTGCAAGAGCTGGAGCAGGAATTGTGTGGTCGATATCCAATGTCTTCTGTTGCACACAGCGAATCATACGATGAAGCTGTTTCTGAGCATGACCCATGGGCACGCTCCAAGAGCATGCCATTTTTGCGGTATGCCGTGTGCATGTTTTTCAGTGTTGGTTTGCAATGATCAATACACATACCTCCTACTCGACAGGACCGCGGAAATGCACAACACCGAGCCCGAGCGACCAGCGTCGGCACCTGACCCACGGACTGCTCGCCGTACCCTGTTGACCACCAGTGCCTCTGATTGCCTTGACAGCCGTGACCCACACCATCTCAAGGCTGCACTCAAACAAACCCTAGGCAGCCAGAGCAGCATCAAGGCCGCAAGTCGTCATGGTGATTTGACAACACGCCACTTGTCTGCGGATTCCCAAGGGTTTGGCAGGGCGTGCAGCAGTGCGTCACAGGACAGTGAGAGCGAGTATTTGCCATTTGAAGCAGCTGTCATGCCACCTGCCAAGTATGCGGGGGTGGCGATGTGCCTGAGACGGTTTTGTACATGTGCGTCACCTTTCCAAAACCAATACACAGAAGTCGCCGCTCGTCTTGCTCTATCATTGAGTGGCACCGCAAGCTCCTGTGCAGCAGCAAGTTGCCCAACGTTTGAGGAGGCATATCAAGTAGTATACTCATGTAGCATTATGTTGTTTTTTTATATTCTGGCAAGGTGTGGTGGTGATGCACGCAACCTGCCTGCATCAGCACCAACCCCAGAGCCCATGTTTAATCTACTGTGGCTGTATTATCCCAGCCACAACAATCAACCCCTCAATTTTTGCAGCATATGGTACTGCGCCCCATGCACGCAATGTATTTTGCAATGGTTCAAATGCACCCCCTTACATGTAAGAACTCTTTATCAACCACTGGGTGTCTGAATGAAATACGTCATCATATGCAATAACCCTTGTCATCAAAAGGCAATGCCAAAAATTTTGGGCACTGCAAAGAATGTTTTTCGAGAAAACAGCCAACGCTTCTACCGATCGCTGCCGTGCAAGAGGGGCCACATGGCACGCACAAACCGCTCGCAAAAGCTGGCGTCTGAAAACTGCGTCACATATCTGTACAAGATGAGGGGCCAACGTGTAATTGGTTCAAGACCATGTGTCACACATGTCACACATCCCCTGCTGCATACTTGCGTCCTTCCGCAGCCATTCTCAATCGGTCGACTTGTGGCATGAGCAATACACGTGTCATCGCCTCTACATACTCTTGCACACTAGAACACAAGTAGCCACAGCGCTGTACGCCGGTCCCCGCCCCTGCATCGCCATTGGGGGTGGGCACGATGTCCTTCGCTGGTCCCCCCGAGTTGTGCGCAATGGGGATGACCCCTGTATGTGACGGGGTTGTTTGCAGGAGCCAAGATGTGTAGCAACACCCCCACACACACCACAATGTACCTGCAGCCATGTACTCGACAACACTGATTCCAAAATGCTCGTCCACCATGCTATGCAACCCCGCCACTGCATCCCCCAACAACCGCCTCAACTCGGAATAGGCCACACCCACTCTGTGGCAGTGGCCGTAGAGTTTAGCAAGCAGCAGTGTTTCCTTTTTGTGTCAAGCAACCCCAACCTACCGAAAATCCACCACTTCATCCAGTCCCAGCTCACTTGCCAACTTTTGCAAACCCTGCAAGCGCTCCCAATCCGCCTGCCCACGCACCCCACCCACAAACACGACACGCACCGACCCCGCGACCCCCTCTAGACCAGGCTGCCGCAGCAATGACGCAACTGCCCGCAATTGCAATTCTTGGTTTTTCTCCGGCCTGTATTGTGCAACGGAGAGCAAGAGCAAGCGTTTAAGTTTGCGATCAAGTGGCAGTTGCTGCAAATCGGCCGTGTCGCATGGAGGGTAGACCAGTTGGGGTGCCTTGCAGCGGAGGCACCACAGTGTGGCAATGTGGCCCTTGGTCCAACTTGAGTTGACCATGACCACCTGGGGTGATGAATACAGGACAACACAGTGGGCACACACATCCACTTGTGTGCACATCCACCCCATACAATACCCCATACATTGGCACATGTACCCACGAGGGAATACAAGGCAGCAAAAGCGTAATAATACACGAGCTTGATAAACGACAACAGTGGACTCATGGCCACATCTTCTGCATTGTTGTACATGGTGTCACGCAACGCCACACGCTTGAGCATGTCTGTGCTTATGGTGGGATAATGCACATAGGCAGCCACACGGGCACCTGTAAGCCGAACAAGGGGATATGTAAAGGGGCACCCTGTCACATCAAGGACAGCTTCAGGCACTGTGACAGTCAGGGCCTCGAGCATGAGACGAACTGAACCCCATGCCTGGCCGATCAAGGTAAAGCGGGGATACCGGGCGGGGTCCAGAAGCTGTGCATTGCGCAGGGGGACGACGGCAAAGGCCGGGGTAAGTTGGGGAAGGTGAAAGTTGGCTTGGGCAATCGTGACCAGCTGTGCAGGGGTATGGTTGCCGCTGCAGTAGAGCACAATCTGTGTGTAGGTGTGGGGGGGTGGGGGGGGAATATCACAAATAGGGGTGTATTGGATGTCGAACTTTTCCCTGCTTCTGTCCTCACGCACCCTTGTGTCAGGAGAAGCCTCTTGGATGGCTTGAATAGCACACCTGTGTGCGATGCAGCTCTATGGAATGCAGTAATGATGTATGTGGTGTATGTACAACATCCACCATAGCATACCACAACACACGCTCGCCACCGCCACCGCCACTGGCATGAGGATGAAAGATGCCAAGGGTGCCCTGCATGGAGATGAATGCATGTGTATGTATGATTCATGATTGCAGTTCCAATGCAGCACGTACTTTAGTGGGCCGTGGAAGTCGCTGTTTCACGCTCCATAGTAAATAGATACATGCTGCAATGCCTGCAGTGAGGCAAAACAGCAGGATAGCCAGCATCAATACCATCACAAATTAATGTGCGCTCATTAATAACGATTGAGGCTGGACTTTGAGACTGTAGAGGAGGGGGTGCACCACTGTCTCGTGCAACACATTGCTGTGTCTATGATGTGTTGCAGTTTGTGATGAAATGTGGCATTGTCAGTAACAGTCTGCACGCATTTTAATGACAACATATGAGGAAAGTGCCCTTGGAGGATTATCAAAACAGCAACTTGGGTGATTATCAAAACAGCACCTTGGGTGATTGTCAAAACAGGGGTGCTCATAAAAACAGTCGTGCTCATCAAAACAGCACATCAGGTGATCCCAACGAAAAGCGTGGGCACTGAACCCAGAATGGCTCCACCCCCATCAGAGGGTCCCCAATAGTTCCGGCCACAAACTCAAACTCACCCTCCATCCAACCCCCGCCATCGACCTGCTGTGAGCAACTGCGATACTCAAACTCTGGTGCACCTGGCCTCAACACAGGATACTGCCCAACCACCCCTTCTCCCTCGACCGTGTCCACAACCTGCCCATCATCATCCATAATCCGCCATCGACGCGACCTCAACTGGCAGCTCTCCATGCGTGGCCCTCCTTGTTGCTCGTCTGGGGGGAGCATGGATAACCGAATTGAATAGGCAACAATGCACACAGGTGAGGGTATCTCGGGCGCCAAAATGGTGGACACCTTGACCACAACTCCGTTTGTGATGGCAACCTGCACTGCCGGTGGCTGCTGTGGGAATAGGTTGATCCCGAGCATGTTTGGCTGGACCGCTTGCAGGATGGGCATGATGCACAAGTTGTGGGTGTGGAGAGCATCTGCATATGCTTCCAGCCACTGCAGCAAGTATGGAGTGGAGTCATCTGAGGGTGATAAGGATGGGTGGTGGATGAGTGGTGCATGTATTGATTGTAAGATATAATGTGGCTGAACACACACACACACACACACACACACACACAGAAAGACAAACACACACATAAAGACAAACACACAGAAAGACAAACACACACATATACAGCCAGCACACCTACCAAGTGTGTCGTCGACCATGTTGTAGCTCCCAGTGGGTCCCACCACCATTGGCATGCTGCTGCGGTTGACTGCAAGCACTCGGTCTGCACACCAGGGGCTGGGTGACCTGGCAAAGCTGAGCATTGGCTGCTTCACCACTTGGTCCATTGGTATCATGTGCATGGAAACAACGTGATCATAAAACACATAGCTGTGGTGGTGGGCGGGGACATCGATTACGAAGAATATACGAGTTGGAAGGGTGTTTATATCACTGGCACCACCATTGGTTTGCAGACTGCAACCACCCACACGCTGCATACCTGCCAAACACGCCGTAAAACAAGGTTGGTATGGGGGAAACTTCTGAGATGCGTTGGCCATTGTGCACCCGGTACATCATGCGCAATGTGGGCGGCAGACGTATGTTGAATTCCTCCTCGTATGCATCCAGTACAGCCTCTGACAACCTGGGTATTGATGTGTCAAAAATGTAGGGGGTTTGTACAAACGTCATCTGAATAGCATGCTGTACATCATACCGACACTGAACACCAACAATGAATACCAACACTGAATCCCAAGAAAACCACTCTCAATGTACATACCCAGGGTGGAGGGTTTCGAGTGCCTGAGGTAGGTCTTGCTGCAGCACCTGGCGGATCTTTGCCCAAGCCCAGCGCACACGACGTGCAAGTGTCCCATATTTGTTGTGCTCGTGCATGAATATTGTATACTTTTCGTGATAGCTCGCGCATTGCTGTCCATCTGGACCAAGAAGACCTTGCTCACGAAACTCTAAGTCAAGCAGAGCACACCAATGGTTGTCGTCTGTTGCTACTGCAACATGCCACTGCTTGCACACAGCACCCATGCGTGCCACACTCACCCCATCAAGCAATCTGTGCGAGGCGTGATTTGTATGAGGTTGAAAGTGAGGTATTGCTTATGATCGAAGTCAAATCCTACTTGATGATCTCACGCAGCAAGTTTTCATCCATCCCACTCCCCCAATCCACGTGCTGTTCGCTCATTGTGACTGTTGTTGTGGTTGTTGTGGTTGTGCACAAAGTAAAATCAATGCTACATAGTATTATAAGCTAAAATGTGTGCAGAAATTTAATGAATAAGATCAATCCCGAATAACGACAAACCACAACACTCCAATTGTGTTGAGGAGCAGCTAAAGCAGCTCGATCGATGACCACCATCAACCAATCATCACCCACGTCCTCGAGCAACGTCAGCACAGCCACCAGCACCGTAAGGAAACGTAAAAAGAAAAAAAAGGGCAGATCTGAGGGTAGCCCCAATGGAAGCAGCGATGCAACAAGCGCATCACCATCTATGGGCAACCACTCGCTCCAGGGTGGTACACACTTTGCGGCCACATCGGTGTTGGAATCAGTGCCAGAGGGGAGCAGTGACACAGGGGGCATCTGGCGCACATTGTCAGGCACACGAGAGGATATTTCAGGTGCGGGGTTGCAAGAGGTACACCCGAGCCGCAGTGCCACGGTGCTTGCCCCCCGTCATCCGACACGATTTGCCGCCAAAAGCTTGTCCGAGGGCATAGAGCTACCAGGTGGTGCTTCTCCCAGACAACCCCCTGATGTGCACAAAAAACACAGTGATGTTGGTCGAGACACAGCGGGTAGGTTGTCTGGTGGTGTTTCCCCACACAAGAATAGTCAAGAGTGCTATGCCAACCACCCACAGCTGCTCCCACCATACCCAAAGCCCCATCTGTGGAAGCCCCACCCGGGTTTAGTGCATGGCGTATCCTCCAAGCGGAAATGCACATGCCACAGCCAGCCTCTGCTGGAGAAGACGTGTGGGGGCAAACCCAGCGTGATCGTGTGTACGTGGCGGTCCGTGCTGGTGGGAACAAGGACGTGTGGTGCAATCATATTATCCACACCCATAGGTACAATGCAATTGTGTATGTACCATATCAACTTGAACGTCTGCTGCTCTTTGGCTTTTGCACGTGTATTGTATCACTGACGTCTGTTCTGGTGGTGCTACCGTTGCGCGTTGTTGCAGAGTGGATGTCATTTGCCATGCACGTCCTGCGCAAAGGTGGTGTGCATGTTCCAGCCAACCAGGTGCGGTGGTATAGTGTGTGGGGGGTAGTTTCTGGTGCAGTGTTATAGCCCCAACTTGCACCTACCCAGAGTCCCCGGTTGTTTGGCATGCGTGGCCCGCAGCTGTATGATGGGTTTTGTCTGCTCATCACCGCATGTGCAGCATGGGCATTGGTAGAGTTTCATACAGGCACCTTATATTTTTGGCTCAAGGATTTGACCAATGAATTTCTCAAACTCCAAGTTATTTTTACTGCCTTGGAAATTGCCGACAAGGTGTGTGAGGGACCATGGTGGTCATCTGCGATGCTGTCTGCACACACATTGTTGCTTCCTTTACAGGCATTGTGCAACTTTGGTGTGGACGCATTTGAGGCGCTCTTGGGCACGTGCTGTGCCGTGGTGGCACGACCAGAGCGTGTTGCCGCATGGAAAGCGCTGATGACGGATGCGGTGGTGGCAGCATTGACGGTGTATGGCCACTGTATGTACTTGGCAACTCCCTTGTAGCAAAACCATGTTGACCTCACGCCCCATCTAATCATCACCCCCCCCCCCAGGCATGGTCCTTGTGTGTCAGGCCATGGTGTTTTCCGTGGCAATCAACTCGAAAAAGCGCACCCTCACCGCGCTGCTCATTGCTGCCAACTTTGTGGAAATAAAGGGCACCGTGTTCAAGCGGTATGATGCGCACAAACTCCTCACATTGACCAAGCAAGACGTAGTGGAGCGCTTTCATTTGGCACTCACCCTGGCGTTTGTGGTGTGCGAAGAGGCACAGGATGGCATGATGATGCCACGCCTGTGGGAATTGTTGAGGTACTTAGGGGGTTGTTGTTTTTCACAGTGTGGCCCGTATGTGTCTTGTTCGCATCATGTGTATGGCCGCCAACATTCCACAGGCATTGCGCCAGTATATACGGCAGCGAGGTGGCCATTGACGTGATCAAGCACGCCATCCTGGGTAAGCTCAATGACCTGCGGCCCGGCATGTATCGAGAGTTTATGCGCGACACATGTGAGCAGGTGTGGTATTCAACCGTGGATTGTTTACCATTTGTTGGCATACAACAACATCCTCCTCAACACTTGCAGTTGGCCGGACAGCAAAGCTCCAGTTGTCACACAGTGGTGGGTATGCTTCCATTTTCTGCAGCAGCGGTGGTGTTTCGGTTGCTGTGGCGGGGCGCACAGGTCTTCGGGACCGCGGGGGCCGTGCGCTGGTGGTTGGCAGGGTGCGTGTGACAAGAGCGCAGTGTATACATTTTCCAATTGTAACACACCACACATGATCCCCTCACAGATGGATGCTTCTATGGGTTGTGCATGCGGTCGTGCTTGTGCAACTCCATCGCGTGGCTGGGGGGTACCTGCAGCGCTTTGCGCTCCGTGCCACTCGGGCTCGACAACGCTTGTAACAGTAATCTTGTAACAGTAATCAATCCAGAGGAATCACCACCGTACGTAATGCAATCCAGAGAATGCGTCATGTTTCAGCGTCCAAACGCTGTATGAAGGTCGCGTCGCGTTGCCCGGAATTATGACTTCCGGGATCAAGAGACTGTCTCCAAGAGAAAGGGAAGGTCCAGGTAGCACTCACTTTGTATCAGGAATGTAGCGCTTGGACGTTAATTTGCTCGCTATAGAAAGTCAACACCATTCCTAGAGCAACCACAACTGTATATCCACACCGACGTTTAGAGGCCAACACACATTACATCCACACGCTGACAGTTACTAGCGCTGCCCTACTACAAAGCATCACGGCAGCCCAATTGAATGCAACACACCTCATACGGTGCTTACATGAGTCTTCAGCAGCAGCAATACTACTAACAGAGGTGCGTGGGGTGATCCTGCATCAGAGACTCCCTTGGGCGACTGTGTGTACTGGACATCCTCATGCAACCAGCGAGGCTATTCACCACCCATATAGTCGTCGTGCGCATGATCTGCATTACATTACCCCCAAATTTCATGCTTTCCTGAACCTCCAGTCAATCCATTATCCATCTCAACCACAGGTACACGCACAATGATACCTTACTGCCCTCGCGGCACGCTGATGGTGCTTCTGATGCTCGCATTGGGAGCACGAGCGTTGTCTCGGGACAATTTCGTCCGAGGTACGTTACCATGCATCCACCCCTACGCGTCGTTTGGGCAGTTCTAAACCCTCAACACCACTCTGCACAGATGGCATACAACACACTAGAGGAAGCTTACGACTACTCCTGCAGCATGGTGGCAGCAGCAGCTATAGTTTCCAAGGGTTGCCTCTGCCCTACATCCTAGAGTCTCCTACAGCGCCAGAAAGCTTGGCGGAACTCATGGACTTGTCAACAGAGGAATTGTTTATACTCAATGCACGGCGAGGCAACACGCAACTCCCAGCAGGCCTTGCCATACAGGCGCTGGGGCAACCAGCCGTTCCACCACTTCCTACTACAGTGACGGTGGACACGGAAGAGGATGTCAAGGCCTTTTGCGAAGCATATGACATTCCCTTGTCAGCATTGCAACAGGTATGGGCATAGGATTGCTCGAATGTTTGATGCTATCGCATCATCACCACACCACCACCCATCATCCATCAGGCCAACCCGTCTGTCTCCCTGCAACATGTTGCCGCACGCACTACCCTCGTCGTACCCACACCCGCGGGCTACGATGTGACATGCCCCCCCACAGCTGCAGCATGTGTGCAGCCTTCTGAAACACTTGCACAGCTGGCACAGCGCCTCGGCCTTGACGAGGCCACGTTGCTCTCTGCCAACCCCCAGTTTGGTCCCACACACCAAAACGGTGTGCTGTATGTTCGACAAGCAGTGCGCACACCAGGGAGTACCCAGCATGATTTGGGAGCACACATTATCCCCATGCAGCCCGCTGATTCCTTGTACGACCAGCTGCTGTCCATATCCGGTGCACCAGTTACGCTTGAGTACCTTACCAAGTTGGCAGCAGTCAACGATGTGCCCAGCGCAGAAGACATGGTGCGCGTGCTGCCCTTTGATTACGAGGTGCAACTGGTGGATGCAGATGCATCGCTGGAATCACTCCGCGGAGAGGAGGAGGAAGAAGTGTTGGACGCACCCGCACTTGTGGTATGTGGTGATGCCTATTGGTAGGATGAACATTCATAAACATTCTGTTATCTCCACACATTCTGTATCACACAACAGGCTCGCCGTCGCCTACTCGCAGCACCAATGCGTGGTGCCAACCCCGCCCGCTTGCCGTTTGCATTTGGCCGCCAGCTGCTGCAAACATACCAGGCCGGTCGCCGATTGGAGGAGCGTGCAGCACCCTTGCTCTCACGCCTGCACCTACCCAAGGGCTTGCAGGTTGCTGCTGGCTTGCGTGCTGCAGCAGACGACTCGCTGGAGAGCGCTGTTGCAGAGGGGGATGCAGAGGGTGTGCTCAATGCCCTACAGGTGGATGTTGCCCCAGAGGAGACTGCAAGGCAGCAAGAGGAAGAGGAGGACGATGAGGTGGTCAGTGTTGTGGGTGGCGAGCAGGCCGCCTCACAGCGTCGTGGCGTACTTGCACGGCGTCTTTTGTCGGAAGATGGTGCGGTGCAGCCAGAGGCTCTACTGTCTGCCCTCACCCCAAGGGGGAGACGCATGCCAGTCTAGTGGGGCAACGTGAAAACGATGTCCAGCATGAATGGTGTGGGCATCAGTGCAATTTCTTTGCTGTTGTGTTCTTGTTGGATTTCTTGCATGCATTGTATGTTGCATGTGTTTCCGCGTGTTGCTTTCCGTACACTGGGCATAAAGGGTGGGTGGTGCCACCAACGCCAAATTTCTTTCTCCATCAATGTGTAGCATGTATTTACCACGGTGTGTGCATCGCCGCTTAGCGGAAATGGACATAACTTTGTTTACTTCCAAGAACCCTGGGGCAGGTAGATATCATCTACATACACAAGCAGCGCAAGAGCGCGTTTGTAAGTGAGATTCTCATGTGGTTGCAGAAGCACTGTAGCAGGGCCCGTGAAAAAGAAAATCATCAAAAAACAATGTCTCAGAAATATTGCAGCTGCAGTGCAACATGGTACACGCCATTAGACAACTAGCCTGTTTGCTGCTGGCGGCACTGCTGTGTGGGAATGCACATGCAGGTCTCTACGATGGCGACGCTGCTGTGGTCAGCCTCACTTCTGGCAACCTGAAAAAGCACATCCAACCCAACACCATTTGGTACGAAGGTTTGATGACGGATCACCAGGAGCATATGCAGTGCATCTGGAAAGCACCTTTCACATGATGTCATCAACGCTCAACAAAAGGCTCACAGAGTTTTACGCACCTTGGTGTGGACACTGCAAGTCACTGTTGCCCGAATGGTATGTTTGAAAGTTGAGGGTGGTTGAGCAGCGCACTGATGCATGTTGACATCCTCATCGACATCCAGGAAAAAAGCAGCCAAGGCATTGCAAGGCATCATTTCGGTGGCTGCAATTGATGCAGATGAGCACAAGGACCTGGGTTCTCAATTTGGCATACAAGGGTATGGTCCTATGGCCTATACATGCTCGACACCATGTCCACACGCCTTCTCTACTGCCCCACAAGGTTTCCAACGATCAAGCTGCTGGGGGCAGATGAAAAGGGAAAGGTGAAAGTGTTGGCGGACTACAAGGGCGAGCGCACCGCGGGGGCCATTGTAGACTGGACGTTTGCCACTGCCAAAAAGCTGGCACTCAAACGCATCGGTGAAAAATCTGCTGGTGGTGGTCGTCCTGGTGGTGGTGGTCGTCCTGGTGGTGGTCCCAGCGGTGGAGGGGATGGTGGCTTTTTCAAAAACACTGATGTGCAGATTCTCACGGATGCAGACTTTCAGAGTACTGTGGTGGACTCTGATGCATCCGAGTTGTTTATGCTGATGTATTACGCCCCTTGGTGTGGGCACTGTGCAAACCTCAAGCCACACTGGGTGGAAGCTGCTCGTGCGCTCAAGGGCAAAGTGCATGTGGCTGCTGTCGACTGCACCACCGACCAGGCAACATGTCAGGTGTGTTGCTGCTACATGGATGTGTTGGATCATGTAGATGCTGCACCTACAATACACCACACAGGAGTATGGTGTGCAAGGCTACCCCACAATCAAGTTCTTTGGTGCCAACAAACGCCGACCTGAAGCATATAATGGTGGACGTGATAGTGATTCCATTGTTGCGTATGCCCTGGAAAAGTGGGCCAAGGTTGCCCCGCCCCCAGAAGTGAAAGAACTGGTCGATGCAGAGGTGTGGTGTTTTTTGTATAGAGGCAGCCCTATGTGCGTGCTTGCCTCATTGTGGATGTACTCAATGTCATTATCCACCGTAGGTGTGGACGGAGCACTGCATTGGGTCACAAGGCGATAGTGACCTAGACCTGCCAAGTGTGCCGGCAAAAAAGCTGTGCATCATTGCATTTTTGCCCAACATCCTTGATAGCAAGGCAGCAGGACGGGAAAAGTATATAGCACTGTTGAAGCAGGCCGCAGAAAAGTACAAGGATCGTCCATTTTCCTATTTGTGGGCTCAGGGTGGGGCACAGGGGCAACTGGAAAGCAACTTTGATGTCGGCGGGTATGTGGTTGTAGGGCTCATGAGGGTTGGAAGTGTTTTGCTTGCCACATGTTTGAAAACTATGCACACAGGTATGGCTACCCAGCGCTTGTTGCCTTTTCACCCGCACACCAGCGATACGCACCCTTACGATCCACGTTTGACTTTAAGCATGTAAAGGACTTTATTGAGGGTGTGCAAAAGGTATGTGTGTGTGTGAGTAAGCGGGTGTTTTCCTACAGGCATGGTTGGACACGCACACAACATCCACTGTGTGACACACCACACAAACCAATGCAGGGTTTTGAGCGAGTGATTCCCATCCACAACACCCTTGCTGATGTGGACACCATTACGCCATGGGATGGTCAAGATGGAGAGGAACCCTTCGAGGAGGAGTTTGACTTGTCAGAATTAATGGACGATGATGGTGCAGCAGATGAGGGTCTGTGCACAGACCCAGGGGACAGCTGCAGCCGTGACAAAAGCGAGCTGTAAGAGTTTGTTTCTTGGGGGGTACAATTGATATTGTAACAATTATTTGACAGTCTGAAAAGAAAATTTCAATAATGATGGCAATACTACAATGATGAACAAAGAAACTCGGCAATTTGCTCCTTTGTGTACCCATTGTCCTGCAAGTAGCCAACCATGCGCTCCAGGTTATCTTCCACTGACAGACCAAGCAGCGAGGGCCGTGCCACAATCGCTTGCGCAGGGTCGAGCTCCAATCTTTGCTCAAGGTATGTCAGGATTGGCTGGATGCGTTCTGTGACACTGTATGACAAGACTGGTGGGTGCATGGAAACCACCTATGTGTGTGAGGGCAAGGTGCATGTGTATGCCAATGTATATGTAGTATGCAGGGCCCCAACGCACACCATCATTATCACACACACCCTGCAAATCTGCTCCCGTGTCAGCCCAACACTCGCCAAGCACTCTGTGACTGGTTGCATGTCTGCCTCTACATCCAAGCGCCTGGCACTGGCGTTGCGCTTGCGCAGTTTTGAACGGTTTGTATTGTATAATGAATTTGGGTTCATGGCTGTGTGCGGACGGGGTTTGGTGTGGTGGTAGAACAGGGCACCACACGCTTGTACCCCCTCCCCAAACATCCATACCAATGTCCAGAATCCGCACGATTTCACTCTGCTGCTGGATACCCAGCTTTGTGGACAGGAATTCTGCGCCTTTACGATAGGATTCTTGAATGCCATCGTTCTTGGCGCTTTGCTTTACTGTGGCGATGGTGGTTGGTGTGACGGCGATGGCCATCATGAACCCCACATTAAAGCCAATACATACCTTGACCCAGTATGCTTGCCACGTCTTGATCCTTAGCTTTGCAAATACACGCAAGATTTCGCCTCCTCGACGGCTTGCCACCATCCACAATCTGCCCACTACAGACCCTTCTAACAGCCACCATGCGATCACGAGCAACAACGGGTGTAAACATGGTGGTGGACTGCAACATAATTGCAAAGCGTTTTTTGCAAAAAGACGACGTCGTCCTTTTTCTACGGTTTTGTTGGGTGCATGATTTGCAAGTCACACTCCACCATTGCGTCTTGTGAGACTATTTTCAACAACCTTGACAACTTCCGTACGCAATTGTTTAAGACATATCGGCCTGGCACGTCTCGCGCATCTCCTGTTTCCCACGCTCTCACCGTTGGTGCAGCTCCTGTGTCAGCTTCCTATACATTGCCACATTACACATTACCAAACACACAAGACACGCTCGCTTAACAACACATGAGCAGCTGTATGCGATGCAAGGATGAGCAGCAGAGTATGCAAACTGCAGCCTAAAGTCCACAAAAACTTGGCACAACGACGTGCATTAGTTGGTCCTACATGCTCCTTGTTTGGTTGGCCCATGCCCGGCAATAATCGGAGCAACAGCGCCAACACGTCGTCCTCATCAGACATGGGCTTTAGCAACGGCACCCCCGTATCCCAGTTGCAGCAGCTCTTTGAGTTTAGCCGTGCAACCTTTCGCCAGTACCGTGGCAGCAGCATGCCTGCAGAGACCGTAGCGTGCATGCACCAGCACCTTGGTATGATTGTTGGGTGTTGAAGAACGCAATGTGAATGCCTGTGAAGTTGCAAACACCAGAAATTGCACACACAGCCATGGTGCCATTGGCAGAAATGGGTCTTGATGCACCACCAGAGGTAGGCAAGGAGTGTGCTGATACAAATAATCTTGTGTATGATGGAGAATACATTGCACACCTGTCACATTACGTACTACAGGCGGATCCACCTTGCAACATGGCACAAGTACAAGAACGCATACGCAGTTTTGAAGCAGCACAGCAAAAGCAGCCACCCATCACATACCTGCATCTGTTTGAGGACCAGGAAATGTCCATGGGCATCTTTTGCCTACCTGCTGGTGCCACCATCCCATTGCATGACCACCCTGGCATGACTGTGTTTTCACGGGTATTGTATGGGCAGTTGTTCATTCAGGCGTTTGACTGGGTGAGTGCGCATGCACCATCATCACCATCCCACGGTGGGAGCCACTCGGCAGCATCCAGTGGGACAGGGACGGATGAGGATGCGTCGTGTGTAGATGAAAGCAGGCCTGCGAAATTGGTGGTTGCTCGGGTGCAGGTAAATGATGGTGGTGGATTTGTTGTTATTGTGTGGGCGAGGGTTGTCTACTGCTATATGTTTACACTGCCATGGCAACACACTATGACGACACCCTTAACCCCCCTCCCAGGGCATCAACGACCCACCAGCAGTACTCTTCCCCCGGCATAGTGGCAATATTCATACGTTCACTGCATTGACTGATTGCGCAGTTTTGGATGTGCTCTCTCCCCCTTATAATTCAAAATCTGGTCGCGATTGCACATATTATTACATCGCAGCGCATGATCCTGCCAAGCCTGGGTTGTTCTCTCTGGTATGTCTGGGGTATGGGTGTGCAAATGGGTGTATGCATTACGGCACATGCATATGATATCATACATCTCTCATACACACGTGCACGAAGAAACACGTTTACTGCGAATATAATCACCCAATGTAAACAGCAGCCCACACCATCCACAGGCAGAATACGATCCACCAGATGATTTTCAGGTCAAACGTGGTGAATACAAGGGACTGAAAATAAAAGTCAATCCAGAAGACGCTGGTCAAGCTTGCAGCATATCACAGCTGACCAACATGGCCGACCAATGGCGCGTGTAGCGCAGGTCGTACATTCGCGCAGGTCGTACATTTTATATCTGTGATGATCCTTGTGCATGTTGCTTCGTTTGTTGTTTCTCTTGTTCTTGTTTTTACTAGACAGCACAAAAACTCTGTTATGTACTTGGTGTATATCCTGTTGCGCAGCAACATAGGGCAAACACAAGCAGCAATTGAAAAGGATGCACCCTCACATGCACAATCGTGTGTTTCATTCATGTACATTCATGTACAGTCATCGTCATTAGGCCCCCTGTGCAATGAGAACAAAACACGATCTATACAAAAAACACCCAAAAAGATAAAAGGACTTGGAGAGTACTGGGTCAGCCGCTGGGGCTGTCCAGCGCTGGCAAGATATCATTGTTGGCGTGGGAAAACAGCTGCTCTGAGAGTTTTCTGCCTGGGTAACACGGCACGCTGACCATGTTGGCAAATGCAAATTCACCACCTGCAATGCTTTGAGCACCATTGTACACGCACATGCCGAGCAAGCACCTTGCTTGAGCTACCGTGACCTGTGAGGAATAGGGGGGGAAATAAGACGGGGGGCATTGACAGGGCTCCATGTCTCTGGTTTTTTTGCAAGCAGATACCAGGTTTGCTTTGATGCCCTTTTGGGGCAGGGGAAAGGTCCTTTTGGTGGTTGTTTGGGTTTGTTCTTGAGTGGAGCCACACACTGCTTCCTTTGCCTCGTCTTGTTCCTCTGGTGATGTCAGCGTGGCGCAGCTGCCTGGATCCGTGGGGAGGCAACGCTGATGTATCATCACTATCTGGAATCACCAACATAGCAATATCATACCAGCACACAGAATCCATCATGTTGTTGATGGACAAATCGAAACAGTCATCGCACAAGATGGCCGAGTGGCCAAGGCGGCAATCAGGCGCTGGTGCTGATTACCTGCTGTAATCAGGTTTTGCTGCTGCTGCAGCTGTTGATTACTGTGCTGTGCTGGTGCTGGGTTTAGGTGCGCAATAGTGTGCGTACACTGCACCCCCCCTCAGCAACAGGTTGTTTGTCAGGCTGCTCAAAGACACAATTCGAAACACTGTTGAATACATGAGCTGCACCACAAGGATGGGGTGAATTTGTTGATGTGTGACATGGAGTGGTGGTTGAGATGTGCATGCTGCATGTGCATGACACGTTGTTGGTCAACATGGGTTGTCAACCAAGAAACAAGGGGAGAACAATGGCCTGGTTGGATGTAAGCAGCCTCTCTGCATCCTCTCCAACGGATTGTGCAGACACGCCAGGGGATGGCAGTGGCGCATATCCTGCAACTGTGCTGGCTATTTTGACAAGACCAGACGCTCCTCCAGCAATGGACTGTGAAGACACGCCAGGGGATGGTAGCGGTGTGCCATATGGTTGGGGTATGCTGACTAAGCCAGGCGCTCCTCCAGCAATGGACTGTGAAGACACGCCAGGGGATGGCAGTGGCGCATATGGTGTGGCTATTTTGACTGTGTCAGACGTTCCACTCTCAATGCTCTGTATTTGAAGGTAGGCGAGCTGGAGTAAGCGTCGGGTGGAGTGCCCTTGAGAACTCAAGACCTGTGTGTTTTGATATGCAAGGTTGTTGACTCTGCGTATGTGGACACCAGGTCCACACTTGTATGACATACCGTGTGTGCATGGACCCCCTTGTTGGGTAGTGGAAGGGGCATTTGGGTGGCAGTGGCTGGGACGGGTTGCGCACGGTGACATAATGTTGTCTTTATCTCTTCCAGGTTGGTTTCTGGCGTGTCGCGCATGACACACCGTCCATGCCTGGGGAGAGTACAGGGAGATTGGTATCAGATGTCACCACACTTGTCAAATGAGCGGTCTCTTATCTCAAAGATGACCACTAAACGATCGACACCACACTCATCACCACACTCATCGATATCCATACCAGCACATCGCATTCTTCGTTCTGTTGATGAAAAGGTCAAAACAAGTCTCACAGGAGAGTACGGCATCCAATAATTCTCCAAAGCGTGCATCGGAATCGCCTCCATCAGTCCCCTCGTCGCTTGGAAACAGGGCACAACCCTGCATGCAACCTGATAACGTGGTTAGTATTGTTGGGTGTCATTGAACAAGTAATCGCGGGTAAAAGTAGTCTGCGCAGAGCCGATCTAGATTTACCGATCGATGTCCCACGCAGCGACACCAGGAACGAGCACAACAGTATGAGTCGAGCGACAGTCTTCATCGTGTGATTATGGTAATTGGACAATGAATGTTGTGGGCGTACTATGAATATCCAGCAGTGCGTACCGCGTCTAAACTAAGGGAAAAAATAGGGGCAATATTCTTAATAATGGCAGGGGGATGAGGGGTAAGAACTGTGTAGCGAGTTTTTGGTCTTTCATTGCAGCAGCCTATCTCAGGCAAACTCCAGCCGGTTCTCCCACTCCCCACGGGGCAACAGGGTGCCGGTCCCCACTGCACTCTTGTCCTCATTATTGCTCATGTATGGAGGACGTGGAGGACGTGCTATGAGTAAGGGCTGCCAATTGCAGGTGGTTTTCTGGGTTTTCAGGTGAACAGCTTCCATAGTTGGTTTTGATGACGACAATTACACAACAATCGCCTCATGCAGCAAGCAGTCACGAGCACTACCTGATGCGTTGACCATTTTGTGACGATGGCCACTCCCACGACAGTGCAAACTCCAGCTCATGATGGTATGCAATAAGCACGAAATGACACATAATGAGATATTGTACGAAATGGCACATTACGAGATAATGCACGACACCAAACACGCCATCAGGATTGCAACCTTGCAACCTTGCTGCTTCCGTGGATGCGTACCAACATATGCTCAATGAAATGGGACGAGTGCAACAACAAGTACAGACGCTCATGGCAGCACATGCTGCACGCACCAAAGACCCATCTCAGCATGACCATGCCACACCCCCGACCAAGCAGGTACCGGTATTTCAGGATAACAGCACATCTATCATCATCCACCACACCACATACCACCACAGGAGGATGCAAGCAACCCACAGGAGGGCTGTACCGCGCAGCAACCACACCCACAGCCGTGTGCACAAGCACTTTCAGCCAGCATGCAGCAGCACCATTCCCCTCCAATAGCCCCCGCAGCATTCAAGGCATGGCGTACCAGGAATGTGCATCGCAAGCCTGATGCATTGGCCATAATCAAACAGCGCCTTGAGCAGCGCTGTCAACAGGTAGCTGTCCAACCCTTACTGTTCCCCCCTTTCTTGCTTTTCCCCTTTTATTTTCCTGCACTATATGTCCAACCCTTACTGTTCCCCCCTTTCTTGCTTTTTCCCCTTTTATTTTCCTGCACAATGTGTCCACTACTTTTTCCCACCTATTATACTTTTCCCAACGCACAGTTGCAGCAGGAGAATGGTGATAGAGAAGCACTTGCATGGATCAAACACCTACTTGCATTCACCACCACCACCTCTGCCGGTGTGTTGCCTGGTGTACATGGGACACATGCTATCCAACCATGTGCCGGGTATGGACTTGTGTGTGTGTTTTTGCGACATGCTTTTGTGTGGTTTGCCAACGGAAGCAGACATGCAGGGTGCACCATATGCTGTCACGCGTACACATCATCACGTACACATCACCCAGGAAGCACCCCTCGTCAGTGTGTCATGCAGCACAGCGTCCCAGTCAGCGTGCTGATGTGGCATTGCTGGAACGGTGGGTGCAGACCATGTTGCAGCAACTGGCTGGGGAGGGGCATGCTGGACACCAGGGAGTGGGTGGACATCAGGCGGGGGGGGGTCCATTGTGTCAGGTTGGATGTGTCGTGTTTTTGAGCGGGTGTGGGGGGTGTTGCCCACTACTAGCATGCAACAATGTACAAGTAGCTACAAGTGTACAAGCACCAAATATGTACAAGTGTACCAGCACCACAGTATGAGTGTACCAACACCCTAACCACCCCCCCCCCACACTACAGAACAACCCACTAGAGCTCACCAACACCGCACTGTGGATATACACCGTCGCCTTTGAGGAACTGCGCAGGGGCCTGGCTGTACAATGCAAGGATCGTGCACAGCTGCTTGGTGCGCTGTGGCAGCAGTATACTGGGCTGGTGGAAACACGTGCAGGGTTGGTGCAGGAAGATGCGCTGGCAGCTGCCAAGAGGGAGGCTGAGGTGGCACGACAGAGGGTGGAGGCTATGCAGGGGAAATTGACGTATGTGTGTGTGTGTTGGGGTGTTTGGGGTGGCGGGAATGTGCAGGTGTGGGTGAGTGGAGACACAGGAGTGTAGACATGTATGTACACGTATGCACACATGAAGACACATGTGCTGTGTTCCTTCCCAACATACCTCCCCATCCCCACCTCCCCAACACATCCACACCCCACACATACACTCCCCCCACACATACACTTTCCCCCCTCACACACACTCCCGCCACACACATACACTCCCCTCAAACATCCAGTCCCCCCCCACATACCCCTACCTTCCCCTCAAAGGGCCCAGTATGAAGCATCAGAGCGTAAAGCAGCACAACACACACTAGAAGTGGATGACCTGCGTGCACAGTGTAAACAGCTTGCGAGTAGTATTGTGAGTCTACAGCAAGAGCTCCAGGCATCTCAGCAGGAGTCACAGCGTGCACAGCGTTGTCTGCAAGTGGGTACAAGGGTGGGTGGGTGTTGTTTGTGTATGATGATGAGGGTGGGTGTGCGTGGGTGCATGTGCATGTGCATGATTGCCCTTTGTGGTTGTGTGCATGTATTGATGCATACAACTGTACATAACACACAATCATCATGCACACGCTCATATAACACACCATCATCATGCACACTCCTGAAAAACACACACCATCATCATGCATACCCCTGTTATGTACATGACCCATTATGCCCACACACATTTCCTCCCCCCTGCCTCAGGAGGAAACAACACTGCGTCTGACAGCAGAAGCCCAACACCAGGCAGCACAGCAGCGAGCAGTGGATGCAGGTGCAGTATTACATGCTAGTCAAGCAGAGGTAGAACATCAGTCAACACTGCTTGAGGCACAGAGCAAGGTGTGTGTGTGTAGGCGTGTGTAGGTGTGTATCCACAATACATACTATCACCCCAACACGCACACACAGGAGCTCATCACACTCCGACAGCAACTCACCCTCACACAAACCTCCCTCGACGAAGCACGCACCACCCACCTCAACACCACCCACGCCCACGCCACCACCCAAGCACAACTGGCCGCAGCCCAGCAGCAGCTGCAGGCGCTCCAGGGTACCTGTACGACACTGCAGCAGCAGCTGTCAGTCAAGGAAACCAGTGTGGGTGAGTTGTCAGTGGCACAGGGACAGCTACACAGTCGATTGGCAGCAGCAGAGTTGGCGGCACAGGAACAGGGGGCCCGAGCCAGGCGGCTGGAGGGGGAGCTGGAGGAGGCGCAGCGGGCGAGGGATGGTGCTGCACGGTGTGGGTGGGTGGGGTGTATGGAGGCATGGGTGTGTGTATGGGGAGACAGTGTGCATCGGAGCATATGTATGTGTGCATGCTGCACACAACACACACACACACACACACACACACACAGTACCATTGCTGAGCAGCATCAACGCATAACCGACCTCCGACACCTCGCAGACAGCCACCAGCACAACCACCAACAGGCACTGCAGCAGGTGAAAGAAGGCCACGCAGCCATGCAGAGGTTGGTGGGGCGGTGTGAGGAGTTGGAGCGGGTTGTGGGGGAAAAGCAGGTGGTGATTCATGGTCAACAGAAAGACGCAGGGGTGGCATTGACTGCAGTGCAGGTGTGTGTGGGGTGGGGTTGTGTGGTGTGTGTTGGTGGTGTGTGGTGTGGGGGGTTTGTATGGATGTTGTTTCTGTACAACCATGTGTTACGCTTGGTACATGCGTACACACATCTCTTCCTCTCCCCCAGGCACTGGGTGGTCAGCTTGAGTCCTGTAGCCATGCCCTGTTGCAGGCAGGCCTACTCTCACATGACATACTCTCACTGGTACAATGCACACAAGGGGTGTCTGTTGCGCATGTGGGGGCCACCATCCCTTACAATACTCCAATTACAACCTCGAACAATACTGCTCCTGCTGCTGTTATTTCAACAACAAATAATGACAATACCAACAATACCCATACTAATAGTACACACAATAACAGTACATATACTAGTGGTTCTGTGGGGAGTACAGCACTGTATGATGGTATGAGCAGCAGCAGCAGTAATGTGGGTACCAGCATACATGTGGGGCCCAGCATGCATGACTGGACCACCCTCCCAGCAGCAGCACAGCGTGCAGCACGTATGACTCAACTGGTGGGGAATGCTATCAAGGTGTGTGGTGTGGTGTGTGGTGTGTGGTGAGTGTGGTGTGTGGTGTGGTGTGGTGTGCGTGGGTATGCATGGTGATGTGATGTGATGGATGTGCATGGTGATGGCATGTGGTGTGGTGTGATGGATGTGTTGTATGGTATACTGTATGTAGAAAGAGCATATTGGTGCGTGACTGTGTATGGCTGTGTGTGCGCATCACACACCAACACCCACCTACACATACACACCCACCCACAATAACTCACCCACAACAACACTCCCACAACAACACACCCAGGCAACAGTGGATGCATGTCAACAAGCACGTCGTGACCTCACAGCCTCTCAACAACTTGTGCAGCAACAAGCACATGACCTGTCACATACACGTGCATTGTTGACAGATACCCAGGAGCGGCTAAGCAGTGCACTGCAAGCACAGCATGCACTGCAGCAGCAGCATGAGGGGCAGAGCAGGGAATTGCATGAGGTGTGTGGTGTGTGTGTGTGTAGGGGTGTGTGTAGGGGTGTGTGTAGGTGTAGGTGTGTGTGTAGGTGTGTGTGTGTAGAAGTGTCAACATGATGGGGTGTCCCTCATCGCCACACTCCCACACCACCACTCCCTCACCCACCCCCACTATAATATGAAATATGATATATGATACAAATTATAATATGATATATGATACAAATTATAATATGAAATATGATATATGATACAAATTATAATATGATATATGATACAAATTATAATATGAAATATGATATATGATACAAATTATAATATGATATATGATACAAATTATAATATGAAATATGATATATGATACAAATTATAATATGATATATGATACAAATTATAATATGAAATATGATATATGATACAAATTATAATATGATATATGATACAAATTATATATTATTTTCTCGACTGCAGGCGCATGGCAAGCTCAGTGCACGTGAAGCTGAGGTACAACGACTGACAGACACCAGCAGTGCACTAGAACACCAACTCATACGCCTGCAGGCACTGGAGCCCACCCTGTTGCAGCTGCAAACGCAACATGCAGCACTGCAAGACGAGTATACACGGTGTGTGACCATGTGTAGGGTGTGTGGTGGGGAAACGTAGTGCTCTTTAGCAATGCATGGAGGGGGTACATGAAAAGGGTGAGGGGCACTGCTATTCTTCTTGTGCATGTACCTTCAATGGTATACACACGCAATACTCCCACTGCATGTCCCCATACAGTACGTGTGAAGAAATGAAACAAGTGGAGCAGTGTCTTGCAAGGGGCCCCCTTGTTGTGATAGAGGGGGACCCCATGGCAGGCCCCCCCTCTGTGTCAGACACACCAGAAGGTGTTTTGGGGGGTGTAATGGCAGCAATGAAACAACTGCAGCAACAACAGGTGTGTGGGGCATGTGGATGTGTGTTGGGCGAGTGTGTGCGTGTGTATGGGGAGGGCGTATGTGTGGTATGTGCATGCTGCATCCAACATGCCTATGTACACACACATTCACATTCACACACATGCACTGCAGACCCCCTCACACGCACACACCCTCTGCACACACCCTTCACCCACCCCCTCCACACACACCCTCTTTATACCCCCTCCACACACACCCAGGCTGCAAGAACAGCAGCAGACAAGCAAGTGGACCACCTGCAAACACAAGTGACACAGCTCAAAGCACTATCAACAGCACAACAGCGACGAATAGGGATGCTGCAGGTGTTGCTGGGGGGGTTGGATGCCACTGTCATGCAGAAAAAGGTGTGTTTGTGGGTGTGTTTGTGTGGTGTATGGGGTGTGTGGTGTATGGGGTGTGTGGTGTATGGGGTGTGTGGTGTATGGGGTGTACGTGGTGTATGGGGTGTATGTGGTGTATGTGGGTATGGCTTGGATAAGAATCACTCCTATGCTTGCAACCCCCTCTCAAACCCCTCTCACCCCCCCACCCCACCCCTCACCCCCCCACAGGTACAACTCACAGCAGAGTTACTAGAAATACGTAGTGCCCTTCATGAGGCAGAGGCAAAGGAAGCTTCCACACAAGCACTACTCATTGCTACACAACAGCAGCTGCAGGTGGTGCAGCAACAACTGGAAACACAGGTGGGGGTGGGTGGGGGGGTGGATGGTGGGGGTGTGTGATGGGATGGGAAGGGTGGAATTGGGTCAGTAGAAGGGATGGGGTGGATGGGATGGGGTGGGTGTATGGGTGGGTGGGGTTTGTAGGGTGTATGGTTGTGGTGTTTTTGGGGATATGTCAGCATCATTGTTTGTTAGTTGATGGTCATTGTTTGTTTGCTGTATGTGACATTGGTCACTGGTGTTTATGCAACGCACAGACACACCCCCACCTCCACACATCCACACACTCACAGGGTACGCAATACCGCACCTTGCAACAGCAGCATGACAGTCTGCTGGCACAGGCAACCAGTAGACGTGGGGAGCTGCTGCACCAGGCACTCACGCTGGTCAATGATACAGCAACAGACCTTAATGAGGAGGAGGAGGGATACAGAGGGGATACGGGGGATAAGGGGGACAAGATGCAGGGGGGGATGCAGAAACTACAGGAAAAACAAAAACAGCAGCTGTATAATGTTGGTGGTACAAGCAGCAGCAAAAGACTTGGTGTGGATATGAATGATAACAACAATGACAATGACAACAATAAGGACAACAAGAAGTATAGTACCGTAATGAGCATGGGGAGGTTGGATCAACCGACTGCAGCCATCACAACTACACAGCCATCGCGCAAACGTGTGCTTTCCTTCAACATCTCCTCCCTCACAACCACCACCAACCCCACCACCACCGCACACCACCCACCACCAACAGACTCCACCACCTCCACCACCCTACCCCCCAGCAGTAGCAGCAGCACCTCCACCCTACCCATTAGTCAGCCCCTCACAGCACGACTCAGATTAGAGCATGCCCTTGAGGAACGGCAGCAGCAGGTTCCTCGGCTGGTGTCTGTGGTGAGAGCAATGGATGAGGGACAGGTGGTGGTGGTGGAACAGGGGAAGCAGCTACAGGGGGCACGGCAGGAAGCTGCTGATGCTGTACAGAGGATTAGGTGTGTTTGTTTGGGGGCGGGGGGGGGGGTATGTGGGGTGGGGTGGGATGGTGTATGTGGGGTGGCAGTGTGTGAGGGGGGTATATTGTGTGTGTGGGGGTGTCAAGGGAAGTGGACACACATGACACACACACTCTCTCTCTCGCGTTCACACAAACACACATACACACACCACACACACACACACACACCACACACCACACACACACACCACACACACCACACACACACACACACCACACACACACCACACACACACACACCTCTCCTAGTGTATTGGAGTCTCAGCTGGAGGAGGCACATCAGGCAGCAGCAGTAGCTACAGGGGCATGTGCAACAGCAAATTCAGCTGCTGCTCAGTGGCAACGTGAGGCACAACAGCTGCAGGTAGGATTTGTGTGAGACTGTTGTTGTATATGTGTATGTTAATGTGTTGTTTTTGTGTATGTGCGACGAGAATGTTGTCATGATGATGCTGATGATGAGTGTTCCCATGAACATTGACTTGTATACCCATTACGTGTTGTGATTATTTACCCATTTACCCATTTGTTATCACAACCACCATTGTCCACACTGCCCAGGCATTGTTACACAAGCTACAGCAGCGCTACCAACATCTGGTCACCGCTGCAGTTGGTGGTCAACATGCGGGTGAACAGCAGGATGGTGTTGAGACAGGTGATGGTGGTCAATATAATAGAGATCAACCATTGGATGCTATACAGGTACACTCATGCATGTGGTGTGTCTGTTGTGCTAATGATACGAATAGATGAAGTACATGATATACATGAAATACATGATAATGATACATGAGATGCATGATAACGATACAACAGATACATGATAATGATACATGACAACATGCACCAATTGTATTCCCCACCCACCCACCCCCTCATCCCCACCCCAGGATCACATCACTCACCTCGCCAACACCACCCTCCACCAACGTGCTGCATGGGCACAATGCAAGGCCAACATGCTCGCGCACTTTTGCAAAAAGCTCAGGGGGGCTCTGGCTGCAGAAAAACGGGCCCGCCTTGCTGCAGAGGGGGAGGTGGCTGCGACAGAAGTGGCGCTGCTTGTACAGGCACAGCAGCAGCAGCGGCAGATGCTTCAGGCAGTGGGGGAGCTGCGGCGGGTATGCTGGGGGGTGCGTGTGTGTATTATGGGCTGTGTGTGTATTATGGGGCGTGTGTGTATTGTGAGGGGATGACATCATGCTGCTATTGTTGCACCTGTGAAACACCCTGTGACACACCATGTGAAACACCACCATACACACCACCAATTCACAACATGTTCACTGTACTGTCTCTTGCCCCCCACCCCCTACCACGCACCTATCAATCCCCTACCCCCCCACCACTCAATCAGGGCACGCTGGGTACGCTGCGAGAGGCACTTGAATTACTGCATGGCCTACGACAGGGGGCCCTCATGCCAGTGCGAGGGGACCTGCGAGGTGTGTTGACCACCAGTCGTCGGGTTGCGGAACAACTGAGAGTGCGTCTGGACCAATTTGCCCTGCAAAAAGATCAGGTGTGTGATGTGTTGCGTTTGTGTGCGTGTATAGTGTTTTCTGTATGTATTGTGTGTGTATGTCTTGTGTGTTGTGTGCATAGAGGGGTGATGGATGTTGTTTGTGGGACTTGCATCATGTCAACACACTTGCACATCACAAAACACGCTCGCACATTCCCCCACCCAACACACACAGGCATGTCAGGCCCCTGAAGGGGGCGCCGAACAGTGGGCCCCCCTTGTATCCAGCCTCCTTACCCGCCCACCCCCTGCACACCTGCTCTCACGTGGGGAGCTGGTTACCATGTGTGTGGAGCTGTACAGCAACTCTATGGAGACACAGGTGTGGGTGTTGTAGAGGGTGGGGTGTAAAGGTGGGGTTGGACAGGAGTGGGTGTTTTTGTGCACGAGGAGAAAACACATAGGTGATTTGGTGGGTGCATGCGTATTGTTGTTGTGTTTCCATCATAATCGCTATTAATATCAATGATTAATCCATCACTATTGTCACCCATGTCATCATATCTCTACACCACCACACCCCACTATACACACCCCCCAGGTCATGGCAGGTGGTCACCCCAATACCTCATTGCTCAAGCATGAGTCAGCATTCACATGCCTGATGCGTCACATTGATCGTGGCACTGGTGGGGATGCACTGTGGGATGTTACTACTGACCCTGCTAAACAAGGTATGCGAGGGGGGATCATAAGGGATGGGGGCTGAGGTATTCGAATATACTGAGGCTAGTAAAATTTGCATGCAACATCACACTGCTTTTATATTGCACACTGCTCATACATTCATCAACACACCCACAAACATCCCCCCAACCCCACCCCCCTGTCCCCAACAAACACACTATCAGGTGCACTAGCAACAATACTTCATGGCTGTGCACGCCACCAGGACGACCGCCGCATCGCCCTCCTCTCTCGTTTCCTGGGGACCCCCCAGCGGCACCCCCTCCCCACCCCAGCATGGCGCTTTTTCCTCTCCTTATTGCAGTGTGTTCGTGAAATTCACAACCCCACACGTTTTGAGGCTATAGTGAGGGAATGGGGTGCGAGTCCCACAGGGGTGGTGATTACATTGGGGTCTGTGGTGGACCTGCTTGGTAGGTGGAGGATGGGGTGTGGTGGGGTGTGGGGTGGTGGGTTGTGGTGGGTTGTGGTGGGTTTCAATATACATGAAGAATGTTGGACATACTGTGTTGTGTGTTGTTCATGCTGTTGTGTATTGCACATGGAAGAGTGGAGCCCACCCACACACCGCATCACCTACACACACGCTGCCCACAACCCACAACAGGCAACGTGTACAATGTGGACAACCCTGCCTCCCTTGAGGTTGCACGAAACCACATTATGCCCCTTGTACAAAAGAGTCGATCAGGTTATGTGGTGGATTTGGATTCTCTACTGCAAGTGCTGTTGGCTGATTTCCTGGCTGGCAATAGCCCACGGTATGATGGGGTATGAAGGCAATGTGGGTGCGTGCTGTTTCCTCTTCAACATGTGTGTGTGTGTGTATCCATCTCTGTCTTCACACACCCCCTTGCAACCCCCCTGCAACCCTTAACAGAGATCCCCTCAGTGTCCCCCGGCACCTTCCAAATGCAAGTGCAGCCATCATGTACAACGTTGCAGCCAGCCAGGGCCCCGCCATCACAAACGCGGCAACCCCTGGCACAGGGGCGGGCGGCCGGGGCAGTGTGGCTCTTTTGAGTCGACCAGGGCAACTTGTGGGGAGTGGGTCACGCAAGCTGCCTGCAGGTGGCACACCGTCCATGGTAGGATGATGATGAGACCTCAAAAGAAGGTTTTGGACCGTTATGTTGTATTGTTTTCGTTTTACTGTTGCACTTAATGTATATCAGTACCGGCGGGGGCAATTATATGGGGCAAACATACACAAACATCAGCCTCCGGACAACAATATAATGAGTATCACAGCAACACGAGCCCCTCAAAACACAGGGGTGTTGCCCTTGAGCACCTCCACCAGCACCAGCCCCAAAAACCCAAGCTGTGCGACACGGCCGACAGTGGTCTCCAATTGTGGTGAAAATGGGCCAAAACTGCGGGCATCGGGCTTCTCACCCTTGTACACCAATGGTGCAAAGGTGGCCAAGGTGATGACCACCACCAGGAATGCAAATGACAGGTCGCTGGCACCCAATGCCTTTTCCACAATCTCGCCGTCCACATAGCGGCCACCCAACTGGGACAGGACAGACTGGTTGGACACACGCTCCATCACCAGTGCAACCACAAAGCCGAGCATGGCTGCGCGGCCGTTGATGGCCTCTTGCAGAGGGCCCATGACGGAGAAGAGTTCTGCGTTGGAGGGAGGGGGGGTGGCATCGGGCAGGGCCGGGATGACGAGAGGGGTCTCTGTCGTTGTGGTCGTCTCTTGCTGTTCAGGGGCAGCCTGTGGGGTTGGTCAAGGGGGCAGGTGAGTTTTGATCAATCGGGCACAAGGACAGAAACGTTGCAACGCGTGGTACATGCACACACCTGCATGCGCACAACACGCAGGGCGCCACTGCGGAAGGTAGCGCGGGTTGCACGGGGCATGGTGATTGACGAGCGGAGGGCAGGTGCGGCATTGATGGCGGACATCATCGTGGTCTGCATGGTGGTTGGGTGCGGGTGTTTGTGTAGGACCTTGTTTGGTAGCAATAGGTTGTTGCTCGGAGGATGTTTGATTTTGTGAATGGAACTAACAAGGGCCACTAAATAAACATAAATACTCCAGAAACTCGAGCGCCCCCTTGTGTGTTTCTTGCCCCCTTCTCCATCACTCATCCTCGTCCACACTGCTGGATGCATTATTGTACGACTTTTTCAAGTAGCTCCGCAAACTCTTGCGATTTTTCACAGCCTCTGTGGTCCCTGCATCTGGCGCCACCCCCGCTGCGTTCATCCGGTTGATGATCTCATACCCACGCTCCTCGTCGTTGGTGCGCGCACAAATGCCCAGCAATACATTGTATATCACTAGGTGGTGGGGGATGGGGATTATTGTAGATGTACAAGCAGGTACAGATGGAGATTGTTGGATTTTGTATAAGCATGCACACAACATACACCACACACAGCATGTGCCACACAGCATGCACCACACACATCATGTACATACCAACACCAGGTTCTTGATTGTATTTTCGTGTCATCAAGTTGAGCAGTGAGCTGATGGATGACCACTTGGGTGGGTCGAGCTGTGTGTTATTGGGGAGGTGTGGGTATAGGATGTGTGGGTATACATGGCAACACAGTGTACGTGTTGTCATATGCACAACACACACATCATACCTCTCCATATCCACGCACAAGCACACTAAAGGTGATGTCATCAGGTTCCAGGAAATCATCTGTGTGTGAGAGCAAGTCTGTGTGCATACATGTCATTCTCCCATACCCCCCACCCCCACCCCCACCCACACATACCAAACAATTCATCAAACACGCTCTCTGCCATATCCATGTTGCCATTTCTTGCACATGCATCCAGCAGTGCAGTGGCTGCCTGTGTGTCTGGTTGTACACCAAGTTTTGCCATCTCTGCAAGCTGCAAGACTGCTTCACGTGGCTTGTTTGCACGGCCCTGATGGGGTGTGTTGGGTGCATCATGGATTTGTACATCCTGCATACTATACTATCCACCCACACAGTCACACATTATGTACAACAAAAGCACAGGATGCACCATACCAAGGTCTGAATGCGTCGGGTCACCTCTGTTGTGGTGGAGGTGCATGTTGTTGCCATGTTGTTATGCTATGGTATATAATCACTGGCAACAGATCTTACAGCACATACCTGCCCTGACTTGGGAGGCTGTCTTATCGGCTGCAGCAGACGTGCTTGGGCCATCCTGTGTGTGTGGTGGTTGACGGTGGTGCACATGGCAAGCACACTTGGTACCAATAAAATCAACCTACATCTTGTGTGGTTATAGCCTGTATAGGTCGTGACAAAGTATGGCGACGTTTTGGGATGCGTGCGTGCTGTGCAAGGCACAGCGTGGTGCCGTTGAGTGCAAATGTAAACATCGAGGCTGCTGCGGGTTGCGTCAAGGAATAGTGTAGAGTATTGAAAATTGTATAGTTTTTATCTGTGTAGTTGCTACGACAAGACGAGAGTGATGGAAAGCCTGTTTATTTTGTATGTCTGAATATGTCAACACACTGCTCGCCCCGGTGTGCACACCTTTACACCTTGCATCCTCTGGCCATCGGATACGCGGCAGTGCAGATGACACACTCTCTGCACAGTCCCAGACACAGTCACCAACACAACCCCTTGCAATCGCCCCCCCTTTTATACCATCACTTTGAATGTTGTCCAAAGTTTGACCGGAATTTCCACTCCTCTTTCTACCCCATTTGCATCCAAAAGCATTGCAAAACCACTGCGACAAACATAACAGCGTCTTGACATAGCAACAACTTTCAACCATGCAGCGACAAATGCTTCCACATGGACCTCCATCAATCATCCCATCCCTCCCACTCCAACAACCACCCCCACAGCCCTGCATACCGCGCAGACAATCATTATTCATATCTCTTGCAACAATCACAACATCAATGTTCGGCATCAGCACACAAGCCCATGCAGAAAATGTCAGGTTGCGGGACGTGACATCCCCCGCCCTCCAAGCAGGGATTCGTGCTGCAACAGAGGGCCGCTGGGCAGATGCAGAGCGACTGTTTCAAGTAGTGCTCAATGAAGAACCTGCCCTTGGATCGGTATGTAGGGAGGAGTGTCATGAGGGTGCAACCCATGGGGCTGCACACCCACTGCAACCAATTTTGAATTATTGTTGGACATGATCAAACAATCATTTTGTCGCATAGGTATGGAGCAACTTGGGCAACGTACACCTGCAGCAGGGACGTCTACAAGAGGCATTGCAGGACTATACACGTGCAGTGGAGCTTGTCTCAGGACAGGTGTGTGTGTTTGTTTGTTTGTGTGTGGGCATGTGTGTGTATACCCGGCCATTATCAATTGTGACATCTTGATGACGTACTATAACAAGAGCATCGCCTTATTCCCATGTAAAAAATCCCAGGCTCCTGTACCCTATGTCAATCGTGCCCTTGCACACGAATCCATTGCACTGCAAGCACCACCAGACACACCCACACGACAACATGCCCTGCAAGCAGCACTGGACGACCTTGCCATTGCAATACAACTCGACCCCAAAGAATTCACTGCATTTTTTAACCGTGGCAACGTGTTGCTGCGCATGGGTGATTTCACAGCTGCATCATCTAGCTATACACAAGCGGCGGACTTGGCACCGGGAATTGCAGGGTATCGGTTGAGAGCGGGGACACTCTACTACCAGATTGGCGACACTGCGCGGGCCCTGTCCACGGTGAGAGGAGTGCTGCGGCGCAACCCACGCTATGCTGAGGCCCATCTGGTGCTTGCGTTGATATTGTGGGAAGACGGGCAGCGTACTGCCGCTGAGGAGGAGTATGCAGTTGCGACGAGCTTGGACGATGAGCTTGGTGCGGGGATGGACGTTGTGAGGCGCGTGACGTTGTGGCCCCCCAAGTTGTATGATGCATTGAGCAGATTTCGTGCGTTTGTGTGATGCTGTGGTGATATTGTGGTGCAAAACCCTTTCTGACGTGTCGTCCAGCGTCGAGTGTTGAGCTCGAGAATATGGGAATACCACAAGCGTATATCCAGAGTGCATTGCTGCTCCTATACATTTGTCAACACAACGCGTGTACAACTACACATTTCAAGGCACATTTCAAGGCGGAAAAACAAAGCACCCCGTCTTGTGCACAAACCACTACTAAACCCCATCCACATCACCATAACAAACACTATGAAGGCAGCTGCACAGCTGCACGACCAAGTAAATCTCATTTTGCTCCCTCTCCTAGGCGTAGCTGCTATTGCAGGATTGGGGGGCATCATCGACCCCTACTCAGTCACCATTTTCCTCAGCACCTACATCCTTGCAGACCTCCTATGGATCTGGCTCCAGCCCACCTGCCTGCCATCCTTGCCCAAGGTGATCATGGCACACCACGCCGTGACCCTGGTCCTGCTCTCATTTCCATTGCGCTTTCCCGAGTTTGGCGTCTACACCTGCCTCGATGCCTTGGCAGAGGTCAACACCTACTTTCTCATTGCACGTCGACAGTACAAGCAATGGGCGGGTGTATGTGACGTGCTCTACTGGGTGACATTTATACCCTTTCGGCTTGTACTCTACCCGGGGTTGCTCGTGCCGTTTGCACAATCCCTGGCAGGCTACTCGCTGCTGGACAATGTATTGTGTCTGGGTGCACAAGGGTTGCTGTGTTTGTTTAATGTGGCGCTGTTGTACTTGTCAGTCAAGGGGCTGCTCAAGCGGCGGCGACAGTGTGAAGTGGATGATGCAAGTAAGGTGGCATGTGGTGACAGTGTTTGTGTGGGTGGTGGTGGTGGTGGTGGGACAGGGCAGCAGGAGGCAGATGTGGTGGAGCTCAGTGATGGGTCGAGTCGCTCATCAGTGGATGTGATGCTGGAAGATACACCCATGAGCGGGGGGGGGCGGGGGGCGGCCCAGGGTGGTGTGGCACGTCGGCGGACGGGGGGTGTACAGGGTGACGCAGGATATGCATATGAAAACCCACCTGTTGCTGTGCAGCCACGGTTGGTTGCGGCAAGTTAAACTGTGTATTCTTTTTCCTTCAAAAGTTTTTGTTGTATTTGACACTTTGCTATTTTATTGGTAAGTGCGCATGTGGGAATGTACACATCCCCAGTAACAATATTATTTTTGCCATTCTTTGCTGTGATTCTCATTGCTGTCCACCAAATCAGCCATCATGACACAACAAGCAAAGTTTGTACAAGAGCTACGCAATCTGAACGAGCAATTTCACAAGTACGATGGGATCTGGAAGATGGCTTTTTGTGATGCACCATACGTGAATTTCACGTGAATTTTAATGCATCATCATCGATCACAGGTGGGTGGGGGAGCAGCAGCAACAACATGCAGCAGAATTGTGGCTCGATGGAGCAGAGGCCTACATCAAGTATGCAAAACAGTTGCTTGGCGAGTATAAAGACACATTAGATCAAGGTAGGAGTCTGATGGCAGGGATCATGACTGTGTGATGCATGTAGATGTAGCACCCACTCTCCATCCCCGGATCACACAGCCCAGCAAGCAAATGGCACCACGCCAGCACAATCAGCACCAGTACAACCAGCACCAGCACAACCATTTGCCTTTGCAGCAGCAGCACCAACCACTGCCGCAGCATCAAGTGCCCCCGCGTTTTCTTGGGGTGCCAATGCAAGCACCCCTGCATTCTCATTCCCAGGTGCAGCCCCCACACCTGGCGGTGGTGCCTTTGGGCTGGTGGGCACATCACCACCAGCAACAGGCGGGGGCACTGGTGGTGATGATGACGACGAGGCAGAGGAGGAACCGCCGGCCGAGGTGGAGATTGAGGGCGCAGATGCCATTGACGTCTTGTTTAGCGACCAGGCCATCCTCAAGCAGCTGGATCCAGTCAAGAAGAAGTGGTCCAACAAGGGCACGGGGCGTGTCTCATTGCGACGGGAAAAGGACACCGGCGTACCATATGTTGTGTTTACTTCAGGATCTGGTATGGGGACCTATGTCACCCGCCATCTGTGCCAAATGCCACCCACACCCACGCGCACCCTCACACATCACAGGCAAGGTGCTGTGCACGTTTCGGTTGCGCCGTGGGCAACAAGCGAATGTGGGTGGTAACGGGAATGTGAATGTCACGGTTTCGTACATTGGGTTGGGGCCGGGGGGCTCCACAGGGGCCCATCATGCGGCGTTTACGTTTAAAACAGAGGAGCTGTCACGTGCGTTTAGTGCTGCATGCTTGGCAAATGCGCCAACGACATGATGACATTGGGGAAAAAGGGGAACAACAAGGGATGCGTGCAAGGAGTGTGTGTTTTTCTGGTTGCGGCGGTGTTCTTTACAGTGATTGACGTTGCGTAATTGACAATGTATTTATTGTACAGAACAACGAATAGGTGACGTACACAAAAAGCGCATACATGTCAAAAAGGAACATATTTGATACGTAAAAACGCACAAAAACACCACCACACACACACACACACACATCTCCCACATTATCCAACCTCCCCAAGAAAACCTCAGCCATGCCCACCTGCACTCCTACCCCATTGAAAAACACCACCACCTCCACTCCTATCCCATTGAAGAGTAGGCAAAGTTGTCCTTGAGCAGTGCCCCATAATCCCGTCCTGGCATACACACAATAAAATCCTCCAGGTCACTATACCCATCCTCCTCATCAGCTCGACCCACAGAGGGGCCCCTGCCCTTGCGCTGCCTGCCGGCCCCTCCCAGGGAGGCCCCTTCTTCTGCGAGTGCAGCTGCTATAAACGGATTGCGGGGTCCACGACGCCGTTTTTTGGTGGTTTTGAGGGCAACATCCACTGGTGTGCTGTTGCCAAGACCACGTTTACTGTTGGTTTGGGGGGGGATACCACGGCCGCCACCCTTGTTGTTTGATACGCCCACATTTCCCTGTATTCTTCCTGTGTTTCTTCCTCCACCATTCCTCCTACCCTGGAGCACCACCTCTTCATCACTGTCTATGTCATCCTCCTCCATACCCTCCTCCTCATATTCTATACCATCCTCCTCCACCCCTATACCACCCTCCTCCTCCTCATAAGGATCTAGTTCATCTCCCATGGTTGTCAGCATCATGGCGGTCACACCACGCCACAGGGCATGCTCCTTGGTACACTGGGTTTGCACCACCGACCACAGCTCATCACAGGCCGTGGAGAGTATGCGCAAGAGGGGGGCGTGCTGCTGTGCAAGCTGCTGCAGTGGCTGTGGGGTTGTGGGTGGGTGGGGGGGTTGTGTGGGTGGGTGTGTACATTGAGACACGTGCATCATGCATGCTGACGATGATTGGCATGCACAACACATACTACTACTGCACCACCAACAAGAACACATACAATACACAATACACAACAAAAATACACATCCTCTCAACATACTGTGCATGTAGGTGTATCAGCAGCCAGCACCAACACTCTTCCTGCCAGCAACTGTGCTCCACACAACAGCTGGAGATGTGTCATCAAACCCCACCCACATGCATCATCATGTCCTGCTGCTGTTGTGTGTTTTGCAGCTTTTGCTGTTGTGTGTTTTGCATGTGCTGTTGTGTGTTTTGCATCTGCTGGTGTTTTGTGTTGTGCATCTGCTGGTGTTGTGTGTTCTGCTGCTGCTACAAGTGTTTGGAGGGTGTGTTGAGCAGTTGAGAGGATCTTGACAATCATGGGGGTGATGTGCTGTACCAGCTGTGCATTCGACATGCCTGTCGGTGTGTATGTGTGTCAGTGTGTATGGGGTTGGGTGAAATGCGTTTTGTGGCATGTATATGTGGAGGGCATGTACCTTTACCCATATACACACTCACAATACACACCAATACACACCAATACACACCAATACACACCAATACACACCAATACACACCCATATACACACTCACAATACACACACACACACCACACAACATACCCTCAAGTTGTTCATCAGCATCAAGTACATCCAAACACAATTGCAGCACATCACATAGTGCCTCTATACCCTCATCATCCACACACGCATGAGGGTCCACCGGAGGGGGTGAGGGCGGGGCTGGTGCACCTAGTGCTGACAGTGGTGCCGCTGCTGGTGGTGGTGTGGGTTTTGGTGGTACTGCTGGTTTTGGTGGTACTGGTGCTGCTGCTGGTTGAGCAGGTGGTGGTTGAGCAGGTGGTGGTTGAGCAGGTGGTGGTTGAGCAGGTGGCGGTGCTTGATCATCAGTTTTCATGGTGTCGTTTTCCTTTTCTTGCATCTTTGTATTGTTGTCATGGTCATCACAGGGTTGGTCAACATGGTCAACATGGTCAACGCATGGTTGACTATCAGCTGCATAATCATGCACGTCTGTGTAGGGGGGAAACCTTGTAATCAGACAGCTGTATATGTGTAGTCACACAACCATATATATATATATACATGTATATGTGTGTATTCACACAACAGCATACACATACCATGTGGTGGTAGTTGCATGTTGAGCACCAGTGGTGACAGTGACTGTAGCAATGCTGGCAACACCACCCTGTGTCACGCGTGATACATGGTCTGATTAGGGTGTAACAGGTGATGCAGGTGATACATGTTCCAAATGAGTAATAATGTCGTGCACATACCAAGGAGTAGTGAAATGCACATACTACATGACTGTAGCGTGGCTGTACATCTATTCAACACAAAGCAAAACATCCATATCCCATACACACACATTCACCCCCCACATTCACCCCCAACACACACCAACCCACCCACCAACCCGCACCCACCGTTGTTGTTTGGCATGCAACTCGCTACACCACCCCCCATCCAGCATCACCCCCGCAACCCGACACCACCTCGGCTCCTGTTCATCCAACACAAACTCATCCAACACCCCCCGTATTGCAAAGCACAGCGTGCACAGCGCAGTGGTGGTGTCACAGTCAGACACTAGCAGGGGGAGGAGGGTGACGAGGGTGGTGGGGGGCCATGTGTGGAGCGACCGGGGGGGTTGTTCAAAGAGGTGTTGCAGGAGGGTGTGTGCTATATGGAGGGGGGTGTATTGACCTGGGAGGAGAGAGGTGTGTGTTGATGTGTGTTGATGTGGGGATGTGTTCATTATGCAGGTATACACACACACAGGATACACCACCACCATCATCATCATCATCACCATCATCATCATCGCTACCTACCCAACACAGTAGCACACGCATCCCCACCTCTCTTGCTACCTGCGCTCCTCCCCACCTGGGTACCCCCTCCTGTCCTCCCATTACAAACATCCACACCGTCACCTTGTGCAACAGTGAGCATGTTTTCTCTCACCAATGCTATTTCTTGCATAGCAAGGGGGTGCAACACCTTTATCATGCTACCATACGCACCCAACAACTCTCTACACACCTCACCACTATCCTCACCACCACCACCACTACTGGTGGTTACAAGGTGGATAAAGGGGTGTATGACCCACACAAGAAAGGAGCCAATGGGACACAGTGACACACCTGTAGGGGGGATACAGAGGGTATGGGCAGTGTTGCCGTGCTCTAGGGTGTACCGTCGAGCATACACATGCACAATACACACACACATACACACACACTGGGTTTTCAGTGCACCCACACAACACACACGCACCCTTTTTCACAGTAATCCAAGTGCTTCGTCCACATGATGGTAGGATTACTTTTAATGCTGACAGCACAACATCTTGTCGTTGTTTGAGTGATAACAACGACCGTATACACTGTGCTGTACATGCCAACTGTGTGCTGTGCTGTGCTGTGTGCTGTGTGTTCATTGCTGGGGTTGTATTATCACCATCTCCACTCCTCTGTGCATCACGATCTCCACCCCTCCTCTGTGCATCATCATCTCCACTCCTCTTCAGTGCACTTGCATACACCAAGCATGTTTGCAGCAGACGCAATGCTGACCTCACAAGCAGCTGAAGTGGGATGCTGGGGGTGCTGCTGGTGGGGGTGGGGGTGCCATCATCAGGTGCGGGGGGGTCCTGCTGTGTGTGTGGGCGGGGTGTGTGTGTCCGAACACGTGTGTGAATGAGTGTGTCCATGTGTGTGGATGTGTGTGGATGTGTGTACATGTGTGTGAATGTGTGTACATGTGTGTGAATGTGTGCATGGTTTCAATGGGTGTGTATGTAGCCGTGCATGCGTACACATGTTCACATATATACACATTCACATACACCCCACCACGCGCATCCCATCCACCACCACCACCCCACCCCACCCCACACATACCATTGCATACGTGTCACGCACCACCGGCCGCACCTCCCCCCGCCCACCCCCACCCCCCCCACTTGTCACACGAGCACGTTCAAGGGGGTCATACTGCACCACATCGTCCTGCAACACACCCAAGACAAGTTGCTCCTTCTCAGCTATGTATTCCTCCCACGCATCATCATCTTCCCACCACCGCATGGGGTGGTGTTGTGGGTGGGTGGGTGGTGGGATGTAGGAGGGGTTGGTGGAGGGGTGGGGGGTGTAGGCTGGGATGGTGTCGTTGGATGGGGAGGGGGTGTGGACTGGGGTGTGGGGTGGGAGGTTGTGGCATGGGACTACACATACACATACACATACAAGGAGCATGTAGACACACATGCACATACACACACCAGCATACCACTTTTAACAACCAAGGGTTGTACACGGCGTTTCTTCACTGGCACACCATCCCCTCGCTCCACATGCTGTTGCCCTGTACCAGGGCCCCCCTTGGGTGTGTACTGGTGTGACGATGGCCCACGCTTGTGTCGTGTGGTGTGTGTGGTGTGAACATCTGTTGCTGCTCCCGATGTTGGTGTCGCCACACGCTGCACATCACTACCACCGCGTCGTTTCCCGCCACCACCGCCCCCCTCCTTTCCTTTCAACGCAGTCCCCTGTCGTTTCTGCACCACCACCAGCTGTTTGAGCACCTGTGTCAGTGCACCACCAATACCCTCCACCACCAGTGTGCTATATGGATGCTCCTCCACAGTGGGTGGGTGGGTGGGTGGGTGGTGGGTCGTGTTGCTTCCCCACCCTGCTGTGCTGTGCATACACAGATGCAGTGCATGTGTAGCCAGTGTGATGTGGAGTGGTGTGCTGTGCTGTGTTGATGTGTCTGCACATGTTGTTGGTATTGTACTTACTCCTGCTGCTGTGCTTGTTGCTGTTATTGTAGTCACCCCTGCTGCTGCTACAGCACTCACTCCTGCTGCAGTGTTGTCCTGTAACATTGTTGCTGCAGCTGTCATGCCCTGACCACCATTACCAATCATCATCATCACTCGTGTGACACTGCGTTCTACCATCGATACCAGACACGCAGCAATCAACGGTGGTATGTGTGCTGTTGTGTCACTGGTGTGTGTACTGGTGTGTGGGGCATGCAAACCATCACCCACTGCTCCTGCTGCTTCGGTGTGACTGGGAGCCTTACTGATGTGGTGTGGCCTACTACTACTGCTGGTGGTGGTGGTGGTTGTAATGGTTGTGGTGGTGTTTGTGGTGGTTTTTGTATGGCGAGACGATGGGTGTGTGATTTGTTGTGTGGGGATGACATGGCAGGTGGGTGGTGTATTGGGTGGGTGTGTTATGGTGTGCATGATGCGAAGGATGGCGGGGGGGGAAAGGAGAGGGGGGGGAAGGGGGACTGGTGTCTTTTCCAGCAGCTTCATGCGACCTGTATTGTTTGGTGTTGTGTTAGTGGGTGTGCTGTATGGTGTGCTGTGAAGTGTTGTATGGTCTGTGTAGATGTGCATGGTGCAGGTACACCTCTACAAAACACCACATGCAGCCCATCGATGATAAAACCACATGCCCACAAACACACCTGCTGCAATTACAAAATCTTGCAGTGTCATGTGCAATGATGTCAACTGCACCAACACCAGTGAGAGATCCAATGCACCCACAGGGGGGCCCACTTGTTCCATGGACAAGGTGGGCCCCTGCTGGTGCGCCCCCATTTCATTCATGGGCAAGGTGGGCCCCTGCGCCCCCAACAAGGTGGGTCCCTGTTGCCCAGCCACCCACTCGAGTAACAAAATCACATGAGCGGCCAATGTGACTGTAGTGTGCTTGATGTCCTCTACAGTGATGTGTTGGGTGGTGGTGTGTTGTGACTGGGTGGTGCTGGGTGGTGGGGGTGTGGCTGTATGCAATATCCCAGCTGGTGAGCATTGGTCATCCATTGGTGCTGGTGTTGTTCCATGTTGCTGCTGTTTCTCCCCCTCTTGGTGCTGTTGTTGTTCTTGCACCATGCCCTCCTGTTGATTTTCTGCATTGCTCTTTTCTTCCTGCTTCTCATGTTGCTTGTCATGTTGCTTGTCATGTTGCTTGTCATGTTGTTGCAGTGGTTCATCTGCCTTGTCCACCACCCTAGCACCCACACCAGCACCAGCATCAGTTACTTCTGCCACTACAGATGTTGACTTCGACACAGATGTTGACTTTAGTACAGATGTTGACCTCAACACAGATGTTGACTCAGGCAGTTGTAGCAATGCAGCTATTCGTGGCACATCCACCACCACCCGCAACAATGCTCGTACACATGCAACCAATGCATCTGATGCTGCTGCTGTTGTTGACACAGTTGCACATGGTGCTGGTGGGCATGGCCTAGTCGCATTGGCGACACCTACCACAAGTGCCTCCTTCCCCATCTGCATCAATTGTTGTGGCTGTTGTTGTGGTGGCTGCTGCTGCCATTCCCTCCCACCATCACCACTACCATCACCACCACCACCCCCACCCCCACCATCACCACCACCATATCCACCAACCATGTCCATTGCTAGTCGTAGCTGCCACACACTGGGTAGCATGTCTGCAGTCAAGGGGGCAGTCAAGGTGCGCTGGGCAGCCTGCAGCATTGTGGCATGCATAGTCAACGTTTCGGTCAAATGGTTTGTGAGACTGTTGATGAAAAACACTGGCACTCCTGGGGGTGCTGGTGGTCCATGTGTTGTTGTTGGTGGTGGTAATGAAGTGTGGGTGTGCGTTTGGTTGTGTAGTGGTCCACCAGCATCGGCAGTGATGACATGATGGATGGAGGTATCGGGTGTTGTAAGCGTATGAAGCCACTGGTGCAATTGCTGATATGCCACCTCACGTAGGTGCAGGCTTAGTTTAGGTACGACCTGTGTTGTGACAACACAAAGCATGCATCGTGGCATGTTGCATCCCCGACATCCCTCATTCAACCCCTCGTACCTGGAGCACCAGTGGAAACGCTGCATGATGCTGCATCATGACATCCCTATCCAACAACAGCTGCAACAGCGTCGTGCTGTCATTGTTGCACACAGCTGCTGCGAGGGTGTCAATGGCTTGCTGCTGGAGTGATGCAGGGCTGCACGAGGCATCGCTGAGGATGTTCCACACGTAATGCACTGCCCATCCTGTGGAAGCTGTTTCATGTGCAGCAAGCAGTGTTGCCATGCAATCCTTGAGCAACACGGGGAGTGCCTGTGTGATTATTTGGGGGGGGGGGTGATCACGGGGTGGCAGCTGGTGTTGTTGGGTTGTTGTGCTGCATACCATGCTACGTGGTTTCTGATTATCCATGGAGGATTGTGTATGCACTTGCATTATTGTGCTGGGCGTTTGTTTATGCTGTCATGCTACATTGATGATACTCGTTTCACAAACTGCATTACTAGACAAGTAGTGTGTCAATGCGTCCTGTTGTCTTGCTTGGCACGTAAAGCAATATGAACACGAAACTATAATATAAACACAAACATAAAAACGCCCTCCATGTGCTGCTGCCACAAACGTTGTTGTTGTTCCACCCCCCCAAAACTCCCTGCCTCCACAAGCCCTCTACATCGTAACAGAGCACAACCAATATGCGAAGAAAAGGGTTCAGAAAAGGTTTCGTGGTAAACATCCAACACTGATCGTCATCACACACTATACACAATGCCAATAGAGTACTTGTGCGTGCAGTGTTTCGAGTGCAAAACATTTCAGGTGCAACAGTCCCACAAAAAAAAACACTTTACTTGTGCCATATGTCACACCAAGCAGAGCATCCGCAAGGCAGGGGTTGGCAGAGCACGGGAACATCCCCTGCATCTCAGCAGTACCTCCACACCCACCCCACATAGGTGTGCGCTGTCAGCAACAAGGCTGCAGACATCCGCAATGTAGTACAGTCACTCAACATGCAGCGAGGCCATGTAGAGGAGCAGCCACGACCCCCACCAACTTCCCAATATCCTGACGACAGCAACCCAGCAGGGCCGTCATCAACACACACCCACACAGAGGACAACATATGGAATGAGTTTCTCGAACCCAAGCAGCAGCAGCAGCAGCAAGAGTCATCTGATGATGAGCAACCCCCTTGGGGGGCCTCAGTAATGAAGCAGTCACCTGCTCATCGGCCCCCACCAGCTCGGCGCCCTACAAAGCGGCGCAACACATCTCGGGACTGTACATCTGTTGGGGTGCCAACAGCAATGCACAACAGCAACACAGCCTGCACTAGGAAGAGCAGTAAAAAAGCATGTGCTGTGGCACCTGTACGAATCACATCTGTGGTAGCAATGCCGTTTGTGGCCCGTTCACCAACAGGCACACCCACAGGCGAGCCACAGCCACACCACGCGTCAAAACACAGCACAGCAGCAATGCGTCCTCGTGCTTCAACATCGCACGCAGCGCCACAAGTACCACTGCACGCACCACAAGCACCACTGCACGCACCACAAGCACCACCACAGCAGCACGGCAGCACGGCAGCAGATGAGTGGACCATGTTTTTAGAGCCCAAGAAGCATGCTGATGACAGCAGTGATGATGAAGATGGTCGTGTGACTCGCCAAAAGAGCATAGCGGTTACCAACAACAATCCCTGGCTAGCAGCTTCATAAAATGCATTCTGTAACATTGATGTGAAACGAATTGGTCAAACAGTGTGTACACACACACACAGAGGATGCCTGTTGGTGGTGGTGGTGGTGGTCAACCCACCACCCACACGTCGCAAACGCAGTACACTAACTAATACACACACAAACAGCGTGTCATGAAAGCAATGCAGTCCTAATAGCGCACACACACTAGTGCACACATTAATACACACACTAATACACACACATTTGCTGCCTACTCTTTCCTACGGCGACAATGCTGCTGACCGTGCACAGCACCAGCCAATACAGTGTGTCACACCCTCTCTAGCTCTTTTGCTTTCGTCCACGCCCCCCCTTACGCCCACCATTGGTGCCATTCATAGTGCTTCCGTTGGTGTGTACCTGGTGTGATGTACCGTTGCTCCCAGCAGCGGATGGGGCATGCTTGACAACAATCTTGGGTGATGAAGACTGCTGCTGTTGCTGTTGCAGCGTTCCCATAATCTTCTCACTGTTTATTTGCACTGGTGTGGGTGTGATGGGGGCTGGAGCATCGTCCTGTTTTGAGAACACCACGTTGGGTTTGGGTGCTGCTATCTGATGAGCGCTGTGTCCTTTGCATGTCAAACCAAAAACTCCTTGCAACAACCCCACGACGAGGCCAATAAGGTAGTAGATCTCAGGGGCCAAAATCTGCCAAGCATGGGCAAGTTGGCTCAATGTCCGTGCCATCTCGGTGGTGGATTATACGTGTTACACAATGAACAATGAAGTGTCCCAAAAAAATAAACATCACTACACACGCGTACCACCATTCTCACCACCCACCACACTCGTTGCCCGCGCATGCACACTCTCCTTGTACTGCTGTAACGCAGGCAATCCACTCCCCCCTCCCCTCCGAATCAGCCGTGCCGCCCACTGCCGCTCCGTCTGCTCACACACATCACGAATATCACGCCCAGAAAACCCACTGGTCATTTCCGCCAACTGCCTTCGGTCATCGTCACTCAGCTGCCGTGCATAGCGTGCAAAAATCGCTGCCCTGCACGACGCATCTGGAAGATCAAAGTGCACGCTGGCATCAAAGCGTGAGAGTAACGCATGGTCCAGATCGCACTTTCTGTTGGTGGCACCGATGATGATGCTGCGGGGGGCATTGAACCCATCCATGAAACGTAGCAGCACGCCCAAAAGTCGGCGGGTGGCCTCATGCATACGGTTGGACCTTGGACAGGAGAGGGGGGGGTCGGGAAATACAAGAGGGGACATACGGGAGGGGAAGTGCAAGGAAAGGTGTGCAGAAACAAAAAGCGCATGCACCCCTTTCACGCACCCCTCGTGGTACTCGGTACAGTTCAGTACAGTTCAGTACAGTTCAGTACATTTCAATACAGTTCAGTACAGTTCAGTACAGTTCAGTACAGTTCAGTACAGTTCACCAACAATACCGTGCTGTTGCCAGTGCATCCAGTTCATCCAAAAAAACGATGCACCCATCCAGCTTTTCACAGCTGGAGAGCAAGAGTGACAATGTCCTTTCACTCTCCCCATAGTACTGTGAAGAGGTTGATACGGTGGGGAGTGCCAGGTGTTTGTGCTGGATATAGAACACAAATGCACAGAAAACGAAAAACTAAACACACAGAAAACACAAAACACAAAACACACACACACATGCCTTGTCAAAGATGGCCTCCAGTGGGATGTACACCAAGGGAACAGCAGCTTGTGATGCCATCACCCTACATGTGTGGATACAATACATGTGTGGGTACAATACATGTGTGGGTACAATACATGTAGGACACCATCCCTAGTTTGCATGCATTGGCTCAACATGGTGTCATATACATACCGTGCACTGGTGGTCTTGCCACAGCCTGGGGGCCCCTCAAACAGCACGCCCCTCGGACGCACACTGGTCGTCCCTCCCTGTTTTGCACGTGTCCCTTCTGCCACCTGGCTGTACACTTCTGGATGCTGTAACGCAAGCAACACAGTATCCTCAATGACCTGTTTTTGCATCTCGTATCCTGCGAGCACATCCCAATCAAATGCTGCCACGTCATCCTGTTGCCCATCGTTATTGTCTTGCTGATCATCATTCTGTTGCTGATCATTATTGTCTTGCTGATCATTATTGTCTTGCTCATCGTTATTGTCTTGCTGATCAACTGACCCAGGTTGTTCCCTGGTTATATGGGCTTGCGACCTCCCACCATCTCGTGGTGGAGGATAGACATGCACACCGTATTGCTCCATTGTTTCTAGGAGTCGCCGTCCCTCAGGGCTGTCATATGGTACAACTGCTGGTTTTGTGTCTGTGCTGCCAGGCACTGGTGCACGAGGGGAAGACATGCTGCTGGCTTGCGATGGCGGTCCATGTGGCGGCGTGCTTGATGGGAGTTTGGAACGGGACAAGGCGCCTGGGATATTCTTGTCGATGTCTTTATCAGACTTGCTTGCCTTGGACATGTCAAGTGGCGGAGACACGCCATAGAGGCCACGGAGTTCATATGAAATCACATCCTTTATCATTTTTTCGATATCCCGAAGCACGATGTCAGGGGTTTGCTTTGTCCCAGCAGCAATACTCTTATCAAGCAACTCTGCAATGCCCTGCAGGACTTGCAATCGACTGGGCTGCCTGTCCTGTGTATCGGTTTGCTTCTCTTTTTCCCCATGTGGTCTGCTTCGTGACCGACCAGTCACTAGTGTGTTGGCAGTCGTCAGTACAGACAATATGGCATTGACTGCTTGGTCACTTGGCTCACCAGGTGTTTCCAACGTGATTTCTGGTGGATGGGCTCCCGTCACTGGAAACAACACCTTGGCTGCCAGGGAACCCTGCTCTTTGACGGGCCCCTGCAGCACCAGCACACGCTGGGTTGTTGATTCCGCCATGTGCAGTTGCAATGGGGCTTCAGGAGCACCTGCACACTGGAATACAGCAGAGACCACATCAAGCAGGGTGGTGCCCACATCGGTACGGATGTCAAAGGTGACTGCAAAGCGCTCGGGGGTGATGGCATAGCGTGGGAAGCGAGGTGACCATTGTCCTATGCGCCCAGCAAGGGCAGTGGTTATCAATGCTTCAAAATCTAGTTGTGCGTAATGGTGCCAGATGCGGGCTTGGATCGCACGCAGACGCTCTGAAGAGGGTTGTTGTGGCTTGGGAGCCTCCTCACATGCTGCATGTTGACCATCAAGCGTAAAAGACGCAACTGCAGCACCTAAAAGCACCGCAATTGGGAACTTTGATGGCGGTTCTTGTGTGTGTGTGTTGAGCATGGGCAGTATTTGGGACGCTATGGGGTGAGCAATATCACGATATCTGATGCATCTGGAAGCAACATGTTGCAGAAACAGCTTCTCACACAGTGCCCTTACACTGTTGCGTATCATCGTTGCAGATATGACGTAATCAACACCAAATTATCATCATTTACAATATGATAAAAAGCAACAAAAATATCAACACTCAAGACGGAGGACAACTTTCCCCACAGTGTTTCCCGATCACGCGTTTAACTGGAGCACAACTTTCCCCACCGTCTGCCCCGACTGCAAGGTCCTAATTGCATCCACCGCCTGGTCAAATGGAAACGTCTCCCCAACCAGTGGCGCTGGCAGGTCAAGTGCCTCCAGGTCACTTGCCAGGCGCCTCAACTGCTCCACCTTATCAAAAAGGTAGATGAGGTTGAAGCCCATGACTGCCTTGTTGGCGCCGGGCATGTTGAGCACATCTACACGCGGCCGCTGCAAGTACTGTGATGGGATAGTGTGGCACACAGAGGATAATCTGGCATGTGCATCCCACATTGTTGTATCCCACACACATCTACCCCCACCTGCCATGCCAGTCTCAACCATCCCACACGATCCCCCTGTGGCGTCATGCTTGCTGCTCCATACACAATATACCGCCCACCTTTGGCCAAGCGATCATATGCTGGCTGGAAAAATGGCCCCGCCACTGCATCAAACACAAGATCATACTCACAGTTTATACTCTCAAGCAGCTGTGCAAATGCAGGGCCCGTGGATGGCCGAACAAAAATTTGTGTGGCAGGATCCAGTTGGGGAAACCGGTCCACAAGGGTGGGTATTTTTGACTCCGACCCCACCAGACACACTGGAATTGCCTTGCAGGCCAGGCAAATTGCAACTGCCTGGAGCCCCACACCGCCTGCTGCTGACTGGATGAGCACACGAGCACCTGGCTGCAGGTCACCTAATGATTTGAGGCCATAGAGCGCGGTGAGTGCTTGTACTAGAAATGCAGCACCCTGCTCAAAAGACCACTGTGTGTATATGTGTGTGATAAATGGTGTGTGATGAATGATGTGTGCTGCATGTATGTACATATCAATACACATGCACAGCACAGAAACCAACACACACAACCACCACGCACCGCGTTTGGGACGGGTTGCAGTTGTGCAAGAGGGACGTTGATGAGGGAAGCATAGGCGCCAAAACGCACCACCCCCATGACACGCGTGCCAACTGGTAGCGATGGGGCTGGAGGATCGGCTGCACGGGCACTCTTGGTGCTGCTGGTATCCTTGTCCTCTTCAGCATCAGGCCCCAGTGCAATAATGGTGCCTGCAAATTCCAAGCCCGGTATAAAATCCTCCCTGGGGGACGCAGCATACAGGCCCAAGCAGGTAAATACATCGGCATAGTTGAGGCCCACTGCCCTGACAGCCACGGTTGCATGTGCTGGCGGTGGGCTTGGGAATGGGTTGGCGAGGGGCTGCTTGACGAGGTTGGTGACTGCACCTACTTTGCTGATTTTGTGACAGCATGGGGTGGTATTTGCAGTGGGTGTCGTAATTGGAGGCATCTAGCAGGGGAATGGCTGGGATTCGTAAACTGATGACACTGATGATGTGATCTGACCCGATCACAGTGAGCAAACAAGCAGAAACACACGAGCAACTTATTCAACAGGGTACTTACAATGGATAACGATATACTACTCCCTCACAATGTATAATCCAACGCAGCAAAACCCTTGGCCAATTGCTCATTTTTCTCCGCCCCCAACTCCTTGGCTCGCTGGCGCACTGCATCAAACAGGGCCACGCTGGGCGAGTGATCCGCCTTGGCAAGCCCCCTAACAAGCTCCTGCAAGGCAGCCACCTCCATGGTCTCTATACGCCCTATCAACTCACGTGCCAAGCTGTCCAACAGGTCCTGGTCCTGACACTGCAGTTGTCCAAATGCACCAACAAGCTGGGTGATTTCACGTGGATTGAATGTTGCAGCAGCAGCCATAACCATGTCTACGAGTGCCACAAACTGGGGGTGCTCGAGGTGCTCGGTGCTGTCATCATGCCCTGGTTGGTAGAGTTCTGCCAGGCGGGTGGCTGCTGTGACACAGTTGCAGTCTGTGAATGCACTGCCATGCTGCTGTATGATGTCGAGCACGTCTGGCAGCGTGGTTGCTTGGTTGATGGTGTCGTCCAGGTCGTTGGGCTGGTGCTGGGCGTCTGCTGTGGGGGCTGGGGATGCCCCTGGGGTGGGTTGGTCGTCTGCAGAACGCTGGGGCTGTTGTGATTCGCTGTGTTGGGGATGTTGCTGATAATGCCTCATCAGCGTGGTCACGACGGCAGGCTTGAGGGTTTGAGGATACTGGCTGATGGACGTACATGCTGGCGACCTAATGCGGCACAGAGCTCGTGCAGTGTGGCGCAGCATGGTGATTGATGTGGTGTATCTGCGTGTTCTGGGAAAAAACAACACACCCTCCAATTTTCGTGCAATTTTTCGTATCGTGTGTTCTCCTGGTTGTTTACTTGTTATTAGTACTTTTGTACACTAATAAAAGTATACTTCTGTTCCTCAAACGTTACCAACACGACCAGTATACTGCGTGCACAACGCAAGTCAATGCATCATCAACAACAACAACGCTCAAGATGCATCCGTGTTCAGACTCAACCAACCTAGATAGTCATATAAACTCACACACACATCTACCAAGACCTTCACAGCACCAGGGGTGGCTGCTCAACCATGCATCACCAGCTGATTGAGCTTGTTGGTGCCACTGTGGGCTTGTGTTGGACTCTGGGCGTCTTTCTCTTTGGCCTCATTGTCACCCTTGCTGCCCTATCTCGTACCCTACGTGCCTGCACCACCCCATCCGCACGTCGTGGCATCCCACCTGCCCGCCTCGACACCCCCAGCACAGCCAACACAGCCAACCTGATATGCAGCCGTGTGGGGAGTGGCGCTGCAGTGGTTGCGCATGTGTGCAGTCTCGTGTTGTGGCTAGGGGTGATGGCTGCGTTGCCGGAGCAAGTCAGTCATCACAGGACAGCCCATCTCAAGCAGGCATGCAAGTTGCAGAGCGCGTTGCAGCTGCTGTTGGTATTGCACTGGATGCTTGCATTGGTATGGTGATGGTGGCTGTCACATGTGATAAATTCTGCTGGTTTTTACACACCACATACACCACATATACACACCACCACATACACACACCACACATACCCCACACAGTTGTCTGTACGTTTGTATCAAACCCATGGCACAGCTGTACGCATAGCAGCACTGTGTGCAGCACTCATACCTTGGTATGTGTGGGATGCGTCACTGGGATTGCTCCACCCACTGAGGAATCATGCTGGACCTGATGCTGGGTGGGCATGGCAACATGCTGGTGCCATCAGGTATGGAGTGTGTTTGTAGGTTGTACTCCCTATATGGATGTGCATTGTGTACGGTGGGGGTGGTATGTATGGAGTACACACACCCTCATACACCACAATACCCACACAGGGTGCTGTTGGACTGCATCGCCCTCA